>Ga0102593_1000308_pt1 | contig 99351 bp, 91 predicted proteins | sample AraplaCol_mMS_r2_2_FD_76862 | JGI IMG/M metagenome (GOLD analysis project Ga0102593, IMG submission 76862) | Arabidopsis root microbial communities from North Carolina, USA - plate scrape MF_Col_mMS_r2 (SPADES assembly) (version 2) | ecosystem: Host-associated > Plants > Roots > Endosphere...
GTTTTACATAAAAAAAAGAATGGGAAAAAGTGTTGCGAAAAAAAAAATAAAAAAAATTATTTAAGAAAAAAAAAAAAAAAAAAAAAAGATATGCTTGAAGATGTATGTAGAGTATATGTCATGCATACAATATACAATCAATAGGCATATAATAATCAAAGTCAAACGAACTGGAAATGAAACTAAAAAGCAAATCTAGCCAAGGCGACTCACCGTACTCCGTACACCGTAAAAATAAGCTGGGGCGGCAACGGAGACGTCCACGGGGATAAACGTCGGCGGCCAACATTTTCCCTCCCGCCCCTCACCCTCCACTCCATTTTCTCCCCCTCCTCGCTTCCCTTCCATCCTTCTCTCTTCAATTGATCCATTACACACTCCCTGCTTTTTCAAACCCATCATTTGTCTAGCAGTTCAAAATGGCGGCCACTTCCTCCCTCGACCACCTGAGCAACCGCATGAAGCTGGAATGGCACTCCAAGCTTAACACCGAATTGGTGCCAGCCAAGAACTTCCGCCGCACCTCTATCATCGGTACCATTGGTATGTATCTGCCCAATCTTTCCACCTCTAGCTTCTACCTCAGAAAGAATATGATCCAGGAAAGAGAGTCCTGCGAGTATCCTTATGCAAAATGGGGAGAAAAGTAAGGCGGGGGATAAAGAAAAAAAAAAACTTTGCTCACTAGATTTGCTCCGCAGGTCCCAAGACCAACTCCGTCGAGAAGATCAACGCTCTCCGCTCAGGTATGGATACTAGCCGCTGAATAGAAGCAGCTTTAGCAGGACTGACTGAAATGTAGTGGGTCTTAACGTTGTTCGTATGAACTTCTCACACGGCTCATATGAGGTTAGTAGCGTTTATCGCCAATGACCCCACCAAGAGGATAACGCAATTGACCGTGCTATCAGTACCACCAATCTGTCATCGATAACGCTCGTGAGGCTGCTCGCGTTCAGACTGGCCGTCCCCTGGCCATCGCTCTGGACACTAAGGGCCCTGAGATCCGTACTGGTAACACCGTTGGCGATGCGGACATTCCCATCAAGATCGGCCACGAGCTGAACATCACCACCGACGATGCCTATGCTACCGCCAGTGACGATAAGAACATGTAAGGCATCCCGTTTTCTAAGCATTATGGACTCAACTGCGTGACCGCAAAGGTGGTAATGGAAAGGATTTGACTGACAGGCATTCAACAACAGGTACCTCGACTATAAGAACATCACCAAGGTGATCTCCCCTGGCAAGCTCATCTATGTCGATGATGGTATTCTGTCATTTGAGGTGATCGAGGTCGTGGATGATAAGACCCTGCGCGTCAAGTGCTTGAACAACGGCAACATCTCTTCCCGCAAGGGTGTTAACCTGCCCGGTACCGACGTAGACCTGCCCGCTCTCTCCGAAAAGGATATTGCCGACTTGAAGTTTGGCGTTAAGAACAACGTTGATATGGTCTTCGCCTCATTTATCCGCCGCGGCAGTGACATCAAGCGTATCCGTGAGGTCCTCGGCGAGGAGGGCAAGGAGATCCAGATTATTGCCAAGGTTGAGAACCAGCAGGGTGTTAACAACTTCGATGAGATCCTCGAGGAGACCGACGGTGTCATGGTTGCCCGTGGTGACCTTGGTATCGAAATCCCCGCCCCCAAGGTGTTCATCGCCCAGAAGATGATGATCGCCAAGTGCAACATCAAGGGCAAGCCCGTTATCTGTGCCACCCAGATGCTGGAGTCCATGACATACAACCCCCGTCCTACCCGTGCTGAGGTTTCGGACGTTGCCAACGCCGTTCTTGACGGTGCCGACTGTGTCATGCTGTCTGGTGAGACTGCCAAGGGTAACTACCCCTGCGAGGCCGTCAAGATGATGCACGAGACCTGCCTTCTGGCTGAGGTCACTGTCCCTCACTTCCAGATCTTTGATGAGCTTCGTAACCTGGCTCCCCGCCCCACCGAGACCTCCGAGTCCATTGCCATGGCCGCTGTTAGTGCCAGTCTGGAGCTGAATGCTGGTGCCATCGTTGTCTTGACCACCAGGTATGTCGATGCAATGCGTATTGCGAGTCTTGTTTCGAGTTTTGAGTGCTGACTAGATATGCAGTGGTAAAACCGCCCGCCTTCTGTCCAAGTACCGCCCTGTCTGCCCCGTTCTCATGGTCACCCGCAACGCCACTGCTTCCCGGGTAAGTTCTCGAATTGTAGAAGATCGAGTCCGTTCCACGCTAACAACAGTGCTTTCCAGTACTCTCACCTGTACCGCGGTGTCTGGCCTTTCTACTTCAGCGAGAAGAAGCCTGACTTCAATGTCAAGATCTGGCAGGAGGATGTTGACCGTCGTCTGAAGTGGGCCATTAACCACGGTCTCAAGCTCGGCATCATCAACAAGGGCGATCCCATTGTCTGTGTTCAAGGATGGCGTGGCGGTATGGGCCACACCAACACTGTCCGTGTGGTCCCTGCTGAGGAGAACCTTGGTCTCGCCATGGAATAAATCTGCGGCGAAAGAAAAAAAATAAGTTAGTCAAGTGGGATTCAATCCCTTGATGATAGTAGTCGCTTTTCATTTCTCATACTGTTTTATCGCTGGTGCGGCGGGTGGGATACATACCTTTCTTATTTGTTCTTTCTCCTGTTTTCGTGTTCCTTCGAAAGCCAAAGATCGCTTATGTGCCATGGTCAGGACCATTGCTTTTGGGAGAAGGTTAATGCATTGATGTAAATGAGACGAATTTAATGCCTTCAGCTCGAGCGCGCCGTTAGTTAGTCTAGATATCCCTTCAAACAAACAATAAGTCAGGGAAATCCGCTGTATTCTGGAATAATTAGTCTTGCTCGCAACAGTCTGCGTGTTAGTTATGAGTATTTGTCCGGTTTACCACACGGCATACAATGCGATGCGCGCGGGCTAGTTCACTGGTTGGTTTTGACTTGATAGTAAGGATTCTGCATATCCCCGGCTTCAAATGCTTCCCCGGCGTCAGAAAGACACCAAAAGGATTGTAAAAAGATGCGAAGAGGAGAAGAGGACAGTCGGAAAGACCAATTCACAATTGCGGGGGACGAAAATGACCCTTTCCGATTCCCCGAGGCCGAGGCTTTTCCATGTGGTCACGGTTCATTTCATACATGGTAGAACATCCCGCGGTGGTTTGCACAACTGCACCCCTTCAAGTCAACCCGAATGCAGCATTCAAGAGAAAATGATTGCTACGAAGAGGAAAAAAGAAAGAAAGAAAGATCGGCTGGAATTGCGATTGGCACGAGCTCGTCTGGCTAAAAGCAATTCCCGACGGCAACCCGAACGGCTTCCGGTTTTCGCCGAAGACTCGGGTGTTATTTGTGCCTGAGATGTCAGGCCTTATTATTTGTCGATCTATAAACATCCAATGAGAGAGTGGACTGGCAGAAGATGGAAGGACTCATAAGTACATTTTCTCGGGCATAGGGACTATGGAACTCGCTTCTAACTAATAGCAATACATATTGGAAAAATAAAATACACTTTTAGAACAAACGGAATAAATCCGCTGAGGATACATGATGTTCAGTTGTGACAGAAACTAAGAACTAGACCAGAACCACCAGTATCACCAGTATCACCAGACATCAGATCATTAGATCATCAGAAGTATCGCACCATTACATAGCAGCTGTCGGAGATGTTTCAGTATCATCTCATCATTCATTGACACATTTGATATTCAACCTCTTCTATGGTGTCTGTGGCTGGGAGGACTGCTATGTTGAACTGCCTCCCATCCTTCGTCGACTGCCAGTTGTCTCGCAGCGCCATAGCCAGCCAACATGCCTGAATAATGTTAGCTGAATATGCTCAAACCAACAAACTTAGACAGACTTCTGAAACAGGGGATTCAAACCAGTGCTCAAAGCCGTAGGAATGTTCTTGTTGCTCGTCGAAGTATCTCCACCCACAAAACAACCTCGAATATTCGTTTCTCCATACGGCCCCTTGGCCATTGCATATCCGCCAACCTCAGAAAGCTCAACACCGAGTCGGTGGATCATGGACTCTGCACGGTTTCGAGTATTGGGAGTGTGCAAGATGTATGTGACATAGTGGGCAGCGCCAGTCGAAAACTGGATCATGACCGAATCATCATGCATGCGTGAGAAAGCTCGAATCTTGCGCGTATCAAGGGTGCATCCTCGAGCGAGCACCATATTGAGGTTATCCTGGAACCTGTATCTTGCGGGATCTTCTCCATTCGTGTAGATCGTCACTTTATTCTGCGCAAGGTGGAAGGCCATCAAAACTGGTGCGACGTCGTTGATTGAGTCCAGTCCCAGGACGCCGATCGGCTTTCCTCTTCTCTCGAGAGCCTCGTATATGAGGCCGTGAACACTGGAAGACCTCGTGTCAGCTCATCGAACCCCGTTCAAAGAGAGTGGGGAAAAGTGTCAACCTACATGCCATGTCCAAAGAGATCTCGATACCCCGGAATATTTGGCATAAGATCCATAGACCCTGTCGCAATCACCAGCTTCTTTCCTCTGTAAGTATTCCCAGCGTTGTCAGTGAGTTCGAAACCAGTTTGTCCATCTCTGACATGAACTTTGTTGATATTGCTGATGGTTGCCTCGATGAAAGTGATGTCGTGCTCGAAGCAGTTCCAAATCTCCTGTCTGGACAATGAGCGAAATCTATCAGGTTGTTGACCGGCGTGCATGACAACATTGTGTATCTCGTTTGCTGGTTGGTTGCGATACTGATGCGAGTCAAAGACACAAACACGCCGAGCAGCTCTGCAGACAGATGTTGCTGCGGCCAGGCCTGCTGGACCTGCGCCGATGATGACGACCTCCCAGGGTTGGTTACGACTCATGACGGGGGACATGAGATCGAATATCAAAAGCAATGGCCGTTGAAAGGAATAACACACGAAAAGAAGAAGAAGATGAGTGAGATAGTTGGTGTAGCGGTGGCAGTGGCGGAGGGAAGAGGATGAAGTCGATGAAGACTGTTTTTAAGTGACTGAGTCGGAGGCATTCCATCCATTCACTCACTGGTAAACCTATTCACCGGTGTATTCCCTTATTGATTTACAGGAAAGTGGAAATTTGATTAAGATGGAAATATGCTCAAAATAGAGCAATTATGTTGTAATGAGTACAATAATAACAATTTCGTTCCTCTAAGTACAATTAGTATACAACTCAAATACTGTGTACTGCTAGTATAATTATACGTCCAGCGGTACTAGTGTGACTCACAGAGCCCCGGAGGAAATCAGAAAGCAATCTCAATGAATGATGAGATCCTTCTAACATCTAGCAGGTCTAGACATGTCTAAAGACGGCAAACCTTAGAGCGATGTAGAGACAAATACTAGGTGCAGAATTCGAGTTAGTCTAATACAAGTTAGATTAGGTCTCTTCGAGATCGGGGCCATTGTAATACACTGTTTCATCCTATTGGCTGATATCAAATTCTAGTAAATGCAAAATATACTGACTACCAGGGCCGACTTGACTTTAAAACAAATGCTCTGTCCAAGGTCTATCCCATTTGTCCCGGCAGTTGCACCAGTATCAAATAATGATCATCACTTCATCCCTCATTAAACCAAAAAAAAAAACCGCAAAAATTGTTGCCTAGTCATTATCATCACAGAAGGGGACCTGCTTCTCCATTTCCATCAAAAGATTCGAGCTCCATAACGTTGCCTGTCTGTTGATCGCCAAGCGGCTGCCGATACATTGCACTCGGTTGAAATTGGTGCCAGCAGCTGATAAAGTTAGCTTTGACTTGAAAGCCCAAGAATCAAGAATGAAAGACATACCTTGGAGCCTGAAGCACATATCTTGCCATTGCTTCCCGGAATCGACTCTTGTACTCCTTGGGACTCGTAACAGTAGGACGATTGCGACTGCTACCAGCAAAGCCACGATCTTTGATCCAGGACTCCAGTTTCTTGTCCCAAGTGTACGTGCGGATACAATCAATGATTCCCACTACCAGCTCGCTGCGTTTGTCGTCGATGGCAATCATGAGCGAATAGTCCATAACATTCTGTCGACCCAGGAAAAGTGTGTCGTTCCATACACTCTGGCCAAGCAGCTTCTTGGAGTGTTCACGGGCAAACAATGGCGTCTCATAGATAAAGTCCACCATATTTTCGTCTAGCAAGACCTCATCACGTTCACCTGTACTTTGTACCTTGCGATTGCGCATTGAGCCCTTCAAATCGAATATGCGGTTCGGCACACGGTCATAGAAAAGGTTCTCCATCAATAAAAGGAACCAATTGAATTCTGTTCCTGTAGATGGGTTCTTGATGATAACCTGGTAGAAGCCAAACATCTTGGCAATTGCGGACGGCAACTCGTGGAACAAGGCTTCTGACATGATCTGGAAGTAGGCAGGGGCGAACTTCAGGAATGCCTGAGTCTCAATCGGAGAGAGAGACTTGAGAATGAAACGATCGTCCAATGTCTTGAGAAAGATTGATTTGGTTTTGCCGCCTTTTGAATCCCATTTGGCACATCGAGACAAGGACTCGACAATTCGGTCAGCAACACCACATTTCTTACGCAAAGCATCGAATTGTTCAGCATAGAAAACCTTGCAAAGCATCTTAGCCTGGCCTTCTTGGAATTGGTATTTGAGATGGGTGCTCGTTGCTCGTAGAAGAGCGTGTTCAACTCGAGATTCTTCCAGTGACTCTGGTCCACTTTTCAGATCCTCTTGATGCTCCTCCATCTCGTCATAACGCTGTTGAATACTCAAGAGTTTCTCCTTGTAGTCTGGTGAATCTAGCGCAAAAGAAATTAAGGAGCTTGGCTCATCCTCTCGCACGATGATATCACAGTCGGCAAAGACATGGTCCATGACTGTAAGGGGATATTCGAGAGCTGTCCATCCACTGGCCGATCGCTCAGACCAGAAGTTGGTCAGCATCTTCAAGAGCGTTGTACGTTCGTGCTTAGCAAGATCTTTAAAATCAATCGAATCGTCATCGGGTATCTTGACTTCTTCGTGGGAATCAACTTGGTGCAGACCATCCGCTGTATTCCGCTCTTCATCACTAGCATTGTCTTCGGGCTCGCCCTCTGACATGAGCTGGGAGTCAGATCGTACAATAGTTTCTGGAACGAATGGTTCAGTCGGAGACACTTGAAGTGGAGGCTTGACTGCAGACGAGCGATCTGTCCGATCCAGGTACTCGTCGCTCCTCCGGCCGGATTCATCACTTGGGAGTTGTGGTCCAAACGGCATATGGTCTTCCTCGTCAACCGGGGGTTCTCGCTCCTCCACGGCCTCTCGAACATTCCGGTATACTTCAACTATGGGTTTCGATGATGCCAGAGGGAAAGCACGAGATTGAACGCCTCGGGCCCTTTGGCGTCTCTCACGTTGTCTTTCCTTCTCAAATTCCCGGCTCAATTGTTCGAAGTGCCTTGCGAGACTGGACACATTATTACTGCCCCGTTTTGGAGTAGATCGGGGAATGAGGGAGTGCCCTGGCGCAAAGCGCCCATTCTTAAGCGCAGAGAATCCCAATCTTTCGGTCAACCGTTTGTCACTTGTTTTGTTGGGTTCTCCTCGTGAACTCCCAGTACCAGGGTCGTTCGAATCGACCGTGCCTGACTTTGATCCAAAGGACTTATCTCGAACAATATGAGATGGTTGCGATTGAGTGCGAAGTAAAGGAGGAGAGCGAGCTATACCGGATCGTCGAAAAGCTCCTTCGGTGAGTCTTGGAATCGCTGAAGGTTTGCTAGGTGGTGTTTGTTGTAGCTCAGATGGACTATCTACCTTCTTTGTCTCTGGAGATGAGGGTTCGATTTCTTGTGGTGGCGATGATTTTGATGACTTGGAAGGATCATCACCAGCTTTGTCCTCTGCAAGACCTGATGCATTCGGACTGGGAGCTTGCACATTGGAAGATCCCGATGCATCTGGAGGAGATTTTTGGGAATGACCACTGGTAACAGCCAGGTCAAGATGACGAACTTCTTGCTGGGAAACAGCCTCATCTTGAGGAGAACTTTGTTTACCCTCGATGGTTTCATGGGGCAACGCTGTTTCCTCGCTTTGGGGATCTAGCGGAGGTGGGTCAGTTGGATTTGACACATCGCGATGCTTTTTTCCAGCGTGTTCCTCGACGACAGAAACCAAGACATTCTTTGCTTTTTCTGGAGACAGAGTCATCCGTCGCATTAATCTTGGCTTTTCATTCGACGGTGTGCTTTCATCGTCCGCATCGGTGGGTGTATTCAGCGGGTCGTCAGTGATCTCTGAGGTTGCATCCTTATCGAGAAAGATCTTCTTAAGTTGTAAGGTCGCCAGTCGTTTGATGTCCTTCTCTGACGGGAAGAAGTTTCGTTCAAAATCTGCGAAAATGGTATCCCATTCAACGACTTTTTCTTGTACTGCACGTAGCACCTCATTCAATGGAATGACCTCCCAATAGCGCGAATTATTGTATCTATCTTGCAGGCTTCGTACCAGGAAAGCGTGGTCTTCGTGGGCCTTCTTGATCAGGTTGTCTATTTCCTTTTTGCTGGCGTCCAATAGCTCGGGGACGACACTCTCGACATTGATTCTTTTCAGACGTGCAACAACCGATAACATGAATTTGCTCAACCGTTGCTCTGTACGTGTGTAGACTTCGTTTCGCAGCTTCAAGTCATTGTCCACTTTCCATGTTACCCGAGGCCGCGGAACAATGATTTCAAGGAGGTGGATCTTGTCGTATTGGATGCGCACAGCAACATCTTTGAAGCCGAAGTAGCGGAGATGATCCCTCTGGAGATCGTGTGGGCAGACACCGGCACGTGCGTGTAAATTTCTTCCCCAGAACGAAAGTTCAAGGTATTTGCCGAAAGAATACTTGAAGGTGTTTTCAGACATCAGGGTTGCCTGAGTCTCGTTCCCACAGACTTTGCATACACTCCACATCATGATGGTGTCCTGGAGTCCTCTCAACTTAGAGGGATAAGGCTGAAGCATAACACTGAGCTGAGCATCTCCATGTACATATTGACGATGATGTTCATACATAAGCTTCTCACAGCCGTTGACCCCACAGGAATGATTGGCTGATCCGCAAAGTGCCTGCACAAAGTGGCCCAATGTGCAATCTTCCTCGTACATGGCATCATCTCCATGTTCATTGTAAAACTCTAGAGCGAAGACATCGGGTCCAGCACAAGGGACTGATGTTTCCGTACATACGAGACTGTAGAGAACGACAATATTCTGATGTGAATAGGGATCAAACATGTTCGAATTCCCCGCCACATAGGCTTCCCACTGTCTTTTCTGGGTTTGGTAATGGTAGTGAACACGGTCATACTCTGCATCATGAGCTGCGCGTAATACTTCCTTGACCTTTGGTGGAGCGTCTCGTGGTGATTCGTGAACCATTTCAGGCGTGATGAGCATGAACTTCTGAGGCTTTGTCTTTTCGTCCATGCTTTCCGCCGAGTATTCGTCATGGTCGCGAAGACGTTTTAGATATGCTAGTCTTCGTTCCATCTCCCTGGTCCTCATCAAGAGGTATGGAGGCTCAAATTTGACGAGAGGGGAGGTAGATAAGATCTTCGTCTGGTGATCCTTGACCATCTCGTCATAGTATGTTGGCATTGGAACATCGTCTGGCACTTCGGTCGTCTCTGCAGCTGCGAGACTCTGGCTCACTGGCTCCTCGCTTGGATTTTCGCTTGGGGCTTCCTGCGAAGACGCTAAATTAGTCGAGGCCGGGCCATTTTCACTGGAGCCTGCGCCATCATTGTTGTTTCCCCTCGCTGGGCCTATTGCTACATTCTTCTCAACTTCCGTTGGAGATGCTGGTAGCTTTGCGAACTCATCTCGCATCAGGCACGTTTCAAGGCGCAAATTGTAGACAACGTAGACCATGAACTCTGTGATATGTTTTACTTTAGCCAGAACGTCCTCCTCGGCGCCACGAAGAATAATAGTGCATCCCAGTTCTTTCGGACAGCCAGAGATGTACATGTATGTTTTCCTTCTTCCAGCATGAACGTAGGTCTTGACATCAAAGCTGCTGCATTCACTGCGTAGCTCGGTTGTCAGAAGTTTGTCCATGGAAGTCACAATCCTAGTTTGAGTACATCTGGACACGGCCTCAAGGACAGAAGGCTTTACGTTGTAAGCCGTTGCGATACGCGCCTTCTCGAGGAGACCGAGGGCCAGGCCAGAGACATTGTTTTCGACGAGGAGTAAATTAGGCCTCAGTTCAGTGATTCGACTGACAAGATTTTCCAGAAATTCGCGTTCTTGTCGGATAACAGGCTCAAGACTCATGAAATGTTGCTGCCGGCGAGCATACTCCAGAGGAAAAGTGAGGATCAAGATGTTCGGGCATGGAATGCTTCGTGACATGCTCTTCAAAGCCAAATTCTTAGTGAAGACCAGTCCCGAAACATAAGATGTATCGCCAGGTCGTCCACCTGGTATCTTCTTCAGTTTAATGTAATGGCGAATGTCCATATCGTCGCCACGCTGCACATCTGGATCTACCTCATCGGCTGTCTTGAGTAAAATCGGTACCAGAGCATTCTCCCAACTTTCTTCATTTGGAATGGAGGCAGCAATCAAAAGTTGGCGAAGTAGTTTGCGAACGTGCTCCAAACTCGCTCTGTTGAGCTCCACCGGCGGAGCCCCAACACCCCTCATCGATGAACTTCTTGTCATTTTGAAGCCACCTTCCATGAGTTTGACAGGGAATGGTACAGGTGGCGCAGAAATATCCTGTGGAAACATGCTATCTTTGGAGGCGCGAGGAGATTGACGTTGGTGGATGCTGCTAGCAACGCTCAGGTTTCGACGCCGGGAGGAACGGGGCAAATTTACTGCCCTTGAACTACTTATACTAGCATCATCTGCATCACGGCCAGATTGAGTGATGCTTGGAGCACCACGTTCCCCAAAGGCGGACCGGCCCTTTTTCATAGCAGCAAGGAATCCGCCAAAGGTTGCTCTTTCACCATCACCACCACTCTTCGAAAGACCGCCATCCGTAACTGCAGACAAGAGACTGGGCTGCTCATCACCACTTGACGCGTCATCTGAAAGGTACTGAGCGAGATCGGGATCAATGATATTGTCTTTGTGGAAAGCAGGAAGCCGAGACTCTGTGCTCAAATCATCGGCATGACGACGCTGAAACGGCGCTCGGTCGTCATGGTAAGACTTGAAGCTGCGAATGTATTGTTGGCGAGAATGGTGTCGCTTGTGGCTGATTGAATGTGGTCTAGTTCCCAAGGAAGATCTAAGGGACCGTGAAGATGTCGGTCTTGCCAAAGAACGATCCGGGTTGATTTCGAGTACTGCTGATCGCCGGTTATGCCCTTCACCTGCACGCCTTGTAGCCGGTATAGCCATAGTTGGAGTTCTGAGCACATGATCAATCGACTGCGATATAACAGACGAAGTATCGTCATCATCAACAACAACAGATGGACGAGCACCGCCCCAATTAAGTTCAGAAATCCGGGGGTTCATAAAGACGGGGCTTTGCTCGCTATCTGAAAAATCGGAGGAATCATCGTCGTGTGCGCTGATCATTCTTTCACAAGGTTTGCAAACTCGGATAGAACCAGGTTGTCCGAACTGAGTACCGGGAATGAGAAGTGTGCATTTCGAATCAAAGATCTGGCCGCAAGTTCGACAGTGATGCTTCCTACGGAAGGTAGTGAAAGGTTCACCACAATAGAAGCAATCCTTGGCACTCTCATCACGCATCCAAAAATCCCTGCTCAGCAGCCTGTTCCGTAGCTGTGGTATAACACCATCAGGACCAACTGCTGGGGCCCGGTTGTCCAGCGAGGCTGACCCTCGTGGTAAAGCCGTATTGAGTGGTGGCAAGGAAGACACGGTGGTTGCCGACTCTGCCGTAGAAGCCCGAGACACCCCATAACCGGGAAGTCTGTTTTTGGTGTTCGCTATGGTTGAATTAGATTTGTCACTATGAACAGCTGAGCTAGTGCCCTTCGGCGGCATATTCTTTGCTATCTCATCGCGGGGCACATGATTGATGCTTTCAGGAGCCGGCTCTGTACGAAATGAGCCGCTATCTTGAGAACTAAATTTAGGTTGAGTATTTGGAAGAGTTGTTGAATCGTCATGGCTAAATGATAGTCGAGAGTTGGCTCTATTTTCTTGGGATTGAGCAGCTGTTTCTTTGGTTGGGTCGGACTGCTTTGAGCTTCGTGACAAAGCAGACTGAGACATGCTATCTGGAAGTCTTGGGTGATCTGCAGATGCCGATGACTTTCTATGAGGAACAACTGAAACTTGACTTGCTGACATCGAAGGCGCACCTGGCTCCCCCATATTTTGATCCTCATGGTTGCTTTCATGCGTCTTGGCCGATAATACCGGTGAGTGTGAGAGGTTTTGGCTTAGCACAGACCCTGACTGGCTCAAGGACAAATCAACGGGACCATCTTTGATCCCAATACTTGGTGACTCCATATTCTTGGGGCCATGGGAAGGAGTGTTGACAGAGCTACTGCGTGACCGATGGTCTGGTCCCACGGCATTTACGTAGAGCTGTGTGATGGTAGGATCAGCTGCAGTGGAGCTGGCGTTGGATTTGGTCAGTGGCGCGATATTGCCTTTGGTGCCGGGGGATGGGGGTATCGATGCTTTTGATGATATACTGGGACTCTTGGAAGACATCCTGGAGCTCTTCCCGTTGTGTGCGGAAGGCATAGCATCTTGGCCATGCTGAAAGTTAGCCAAGACCGGCGACTGAAGTCTGGAGCCTTGAGATGACGTAGGATGCGACGGTGTGAGATCTTCATTGTGAGCTGCGATATCTGAAACAGATTTGTTCATGGAACGTTCAGAGTTCGGACTCTTCAGTGTTGGGCCCTCCGCTGCATTTTTGTCCGTTGGCTTTGTCCCACCACTAACGATATCTCTCATGCCACCAACGGAAGTTCTGAACCGACTATAGAGCCCGCTCAATCCCCCTTGCAGCTCCTCTGATAGACCCTTATCATCTTGTGCCGATACAGGTGTTGGGGGACTGGTGAAGTCGTTGAAATGTGTCAATGAGTCAGATTGATATGCGGCGTTATGAATCTGGTCTAGAGCAGCTCCCTTGTGCTCTCGTTCCGTCTGCGTAGTTGCTAGTGAGCCTTTAGACCCACGCCGCCCAAGTCGTAGGAACCCAGACGACGCGGAGGGACTCTGAGACCGAGGCGATTTATATTCCATGCGTACACTGTTGCGGTCAGGCTAAAGGTTCGTGGGTCATGATTTCGAAGGGTCGAATAAAGGCGGTGGAGGGGACACGCTCTCACTCTCTCTTCAAGATCAGATCCGAAGACCTGGCTGTTGGCTTGAGCTAGTCACCTAATCCCCAGACCCAGGCGATATCTCCAAGTTGACTCAAAAAGAGAGAGGAGCTTCCCTGCTCTCCGCAATTACCTGCAGCCCAATGACGTTGGCGGGGCTGAGTAAGCGGCGCGTCGCGTCTTATCGGCTATCGGTGGATTTTCCTGCGATCAACCATGCCGTAGCTCATGCATCGCCAGCTTGGGATTTTACTCGTCGAGTCTCGAATCACACAGCCTGTCGTCGATGGCCTAATACTTTTCGGTCAGATGTGACCCGAAAGTGTGCTCCGTCTCGTTCAATATAGAGTCGGAAGCGCACAATGGCGTCTAACAACCTCATAACGCCTTGGATTGCGGCCCACGTCGAGCTCTGCCTAGGTTTCTACATTGGTCAGACCCCGAGAAATGATATTGAGGTGACAGATGACGGAGCTTCTTTGATATTTCACATTAGCCGGTCTTCTTTCTCAGCGCTTGTCGCCGAGGTAGGTTACTCATCAACTATCTTTCAACGTCCCATGCTTTAGGGTAATGTTCTGACGGCATATGATCTACTAGTGGGCGTTAGGATCTTCAAGCGATGGTCTTGTGTTGATAGATTCCGAGAATCAAATCGAGGCGTTTATATCAAAGGAACTTCTTGCCGCATCAGACTGCGTATCCTCGATCCCTAAATCACCGAAAAAACACAAAATCGAACTTCTGGACTTCTCGCTTGTCATTCCATACTCGGCTCCTTGCCTCGACGTCCGCTTATGCATCAATCGCTTCTGTATTGATTGGGAGGGGAAAGAGCACAGATTCACACCGAAAAGGAAACTTGTTAAGAATCTTCACATCAAAGGCTTGTTGGACAAGGCACTTCAAAAGACTCGCGGTTCCCGAAGAATACATCCGTCTGCTGAAATTGACAATGTATCGGCAAAGTCTTCTCAACCTCAAGTTGAGGCGGAGCCTGATCAGGACAATCCTTCTGTCTCGCAGATTTTCTCTCAAGTACCAGCTAGCCAGCATATCCCGCCGGTGCACGATTATAGAGCCGGTAGTTCTCTCCTACGAACTGGTGCATCCCTACTGCGGCATTTGAACCCATTCTCAACCAATTCAACAAATACCATTGCTTCTCCGAATGAAACACTGGATAGGCCAGCAATATTGACGGCTAGTGAGAAGACATCACCTGAGACTCTCAATTATACAAATCGCGAAGTGCATGACAAACGTCAAGCGTCAATTGAATCGCAGACTGGTGACGATATCGCCCAGGACTGTTTTGATACCGGTGCTCAGAATCAGTCATCTGGGAACCCAGCCCACAAGAAGAGCCTAGCAAACATCTCTTCTCAATCGCTCCACCAGGCCGCAGAAAATGTACCTGAAAACAATGAGGGCCCCGTAGTAGTGAACGATACAACCAGTCAATCCCCTTCGCGCAAACGTCGGCGTGGGAGCCCTGGTGAAACCACGATTTCAGACGTCAATAAAGGCCTTGACGAGCAAGTGTCCGATGATCATCCGTCTAAAAAGAAACAGAAACCAGATAGCATGGCTATCGTGCCTCAAATCTCGCCTTCTGACACGACGCCGAATACTGTCAAAAAGTCTACTGATCAGGACCTTCAGAGCCAAGATACTCATCCGAAATATCTCGTTGGCGGAAAAGCACGCCGCGCCAGCCCATGGAAGTGGTCTAGCCAAATTCCACTACACGAGGTTCAGATCCCCAAAGATCAAAGTGAAATGCTAGAAAACCCCACCAAAAGACGCTGGATACCATCTGCAGTCGGTGTCTCTCTTCCACCAGGCCATGTACCACCCTTGCTCCTGAGTAGGTGGAACAGCATCGCCGAACGAAGACATCGGTCTGCTCAAGAGAAGCAAGCAAGCCCGGAACGGCCTGTGACTCCTGAGCCAGCTTCTTCGTCTTCTGATTCCGATGCCGATTCCGATACGGAAAGCGAACAAGTTCCCTGGAGTCCAAGCCCACCGCGCGATGAGCGAGCCATTCAACTCCTGCCTGCTGATAGTAGTCCCTTGAAGGAGAAGAGCCCGGAAAGGCGACAGCAGTTTCTAGAGAAAACCGAAGGAGAAATTCGAGTCAGCCCCCATGGAGGTGTAGAAGCCGTCGATAATGCCCAGCAGCCAGAAGTCGTGCAGAATGACGTTTCTCAGGGTTTTCAGCAGACGCCAATGCCCGAATCTTCGGATCAGGAAAATAACACAAGCGCCGCAATAACGGGGAGTCCTCCTCAGCATTCTCAAAAAGAGCAGCCCAAAGACCCCGATATAGGGCTATCGACGATGTTGGAGATAGAACATTCGACGCAAGAGTCTATCGCAGAAAAGCAGAGATCGTCTTCGGTCTCCAAGAACAACCCTTCTCCTGCCAGGGAAATTGATCCTTATGCGTTCGACTCAGGTGACGAGAGCGACGAATCAATGATGGATACATCTGTTCCTTTCGCTCTCGGCGGGAGCCTCCCAGAGCCTTCACAGAGTACACAAAACGAACAAGAACCCATAAGTTCGGGTCCTCCGCTCCCCGTAGCGAACGCAAGACAGGTCCAGGTCTTTGAAACTCCGGCAATGAATAATAGCCGTTCATCCCATGCCTTGGCAGCAAAAGATACTAGCCAACCCGAATTCTCAAATGGAGCACCATTTTCTGCTCGACAAAACCACAGCTCTTCGCAATCCCGCGTTGTCAACACTTATCCCTTCCACGGAAGCCATGGGCAGACACAATCATCTAAGGAGGAGTCTCATTCTTCTATCCCCTCAAATGGATCTGTTCAGGTCAAGAGAACCCAACCTCAATCAAGTAATCAAGACCTCATGCCACAGAATCCGGCACAGGACCAGACGCCGTCAGAGGTTGTGCTCGATTCTTCAGGGCCCGCTCAACGTCACCAAAACACCTCACAGTCGTCATCAAACCCCATCACTGAGTCTTCACATCAAAGTGCAAGCTCTCATCAACCTGCAGCGTCACAGCCCATCCAACCTACTCAAGATTCAATAGCGGGTCTTTCTTCACATGATCACTCTGGAGGATCACAGATATCTCCTCTTGCACGATTCATTCCTGCTGCGAATGACTACGGGTCGACATTCAATGAAGGGAAACGTCTTCCGCTTGAACTGAATAATTCAAGCCAAGATATGCCCGGCACTCAAAGTGCTGAGCTCATTGCGCGGCGTCTGGGCTATTTTAACAACCCAGTGGAATCATTCGAGGCGCATGTATTCTACGACAAATTCCGAAGGGAATACAAACACTACAACGGAGATTTTGACCATTTCTCGGATTTATGCTTGAAGTTGAAGTCTATTAGAGCCGGAGGCCAGTTGCAAAGGTCGTTTCTATGGGATGACTTCATCATCATGCATCTGAATGAATATCTTCCACATGTTGAACGACGATCATCCCAGGCAACGGCTCCAATGGGCTATGAGAAATACTTCCTTCTGAATCATTCCAATCCTGTCCACAAGAAGCGCTGCCTTACACTTCCTGCCATCGATTCGGCTGCATCGCAAGCTCTTTCAACCAAACAGGATTCCCAAATCACCAGTGACCAGTCTCCTCGGATCCCTGGGGACTCTCAAACTGGACTCGGAGAGGTCTCTTTCACCGCAAGCTTGGTCAACCAATTCACAAACTTCCATGCGCACTCTTTCAACGACACTTCACCAAGCCGTCGTCCTCCGTTAAACATTGAAGCCGATCAGCAGTCATCTATCCTTCAATCCCCGGACGGTCTTCCTGCAGTAGACATCAACATCGGTACTAGTCCGTACTTTGTACGCCAATTATCCGTGGAGATCAAGCAAGAGCATTCCGACGAGCTCACTGAAGGGCTGACTACGCAAGCATTGCCCCTGAGTAGCTACGAAAATTCTACCCTTGTAAAGCAAGAGCAGGATGCCGAGGAACCGTATGCACTAGGCTCGTACATCGCCAACACACAAGAAACCAACGATGTCACCATGGAAGATGCACCAATGGAACCCTCGCAAGACGTACAAGAGGAGTCATCTGAAGAATCCGATGAAGACGAATCTCGCGACGAAACAGCCAGTGTCGAACTAGGTGACGAAATGTTCACCTCTAAAGCTACAAGCGCGGTACCCTTCGGTATAGACACCGTCCCCGAGACGGATTCCGAGGCAGAGAGCGAGGAAGAAAATTGGTTCTTAGCACTTCGGCGCTCACGAATTCCCACCCCAGCTTGGTCTGATGATCCAAATACACCATTTAAACGTTGGGCCGAGGCAGATCAGAATGCTCTGATCGACCGACGACGGCGCGGAGGTTCTAAAATCCTTCTTGATGACAAAGGGGTAATCCGAAGACCTATCCATCGTTGATGTATGGCCAAGCGATTGGCAATCTCGAAGCAAGATTAAGCAGAGCCTCGCCCTGGTTTCTTCATTGGGGTTTGATCTATGCGACGCTGAATAAGCGATGCGGCGCTGGCGTCGATTGGGGATTTTCGATAGGCTAACGTTGTGCAAAATGACATTCGGAGTATGAAGCTTTTGATAACCCTTGTCCTTTTTCTGACCCGTTGTCATTTATAAAGATTTATATCAGCCCTTCCCGGCAACTTGTACTTATATCAATATTATATCTAATATTTCAATACTTACTATATACTAGTATTTACGTTCGAACGAAAAGCTTCAAGAGAATCCCGATACACCCCAACTCCACAATTGTGTATGTTTGTCCTAGTCACAGCAAGAACGAACACCTAAATAATTGAGTGCACACATTCCTTCGTAAATACACAACTTGAATCTTACTCAGCGTAAATAACTAACTATGACATGACGCAACAATAAACGGTCATCCCCGCAACGCCTCAGCTAACATTCAGCCCCGAATATGACGCACGGGACAACGCGCTAGACTATCAAATGACCGATTTGGACAAACCATGCGATGCGTGCGTGGGAGACCCCGTTCTACGATTAACAAAAAAAAATCAGCTGATGCAGGGACTTACTTGACTCGGTGCATAGGAAGTAATTTTCAGGCTTTAATTTTTTATCAATGGCGCATCTGTTTAGCCTACTACATAGGCTGACTAAAGTGTGTATTCAGGCGGAAGCGGGAAAACATTTTAATTTCATTACAGTTTTGGAGTGGGGACTAAAGTTTGTGGCTGGGGTTTATTATGGAAATGATGTGTTTTGTTTATTTTCCTCGGTCTATTTCATTTCAAAAGTGAATGGTAAATGGCAAATTTGTCATCTGGACATGATATTGAACGTATACATAAAGATGCGTTGCCATTTATTTGGCAAATGGCGAAGCATTAGTCATCAAAATAAACCGAGTCGTTAGGCATGAATGCCACTCAGATAAACAAAGGAAAAAGCCAATCCCCATCTCCTATCCAAAAAATCAAACGCCAATGGTATCCAGAGTCTAAGAACGCTTCATGAGGATTGTACAGAAAAAAAAATGCGATCCTTTTTGGGGTAGTTTCGTTTGTTTAGACGTGACGGAAAGGCTCGTAGGCACTGTGCTGTTGGTGGGTGTTGGTCATGGGATATTCACCACCGTGAGCAGCGGGAGCAGGGTAAGAGGTGTGGTGGGAGCCATAAGGCTGAGCACCAGTGGCACCAATGGGCTCATAGGTGTAAGGGGCCTTCTCGGCAGTGATGCCGCGAGTGCGTCGGTCCTTGTGGCCGTAGGGCGAGCGACCAGAGCAGCAGCAGACACTGAAAGTCCAGAAGATGGCGCCGAAGAGAGCAAAGGCGACGGCTAACCAAGTGGCAGCAAGCATGTTCTTGCCCATGTCAATTTCAAGACCATAAGCCTTGAGCAGGTTACCGGCGGTGCCATCAACAACAGAGAACAAGACAGTCGCAGTGATGGAGGAAGCGGCGATGAAAATGAAGAAAGTGACGGCGACCAGAGTGGTGACACAGCTACCCCAGCGACTGCAGATGGCGAAAAGACCGACAATGAGCTCGACGATACCCAGAATGAAGGAGATCAGGTATGCGATGAACATCCACTTGGAAACGGCCTTATAGATCTTCATGATCTTGTTGTAGTCGTCGGGCAGCTCATTCTTGATCTGATCATTGTCACTTAGACCCCAGACCGAAAGCGGGTCGAAATAGAACTCGGTCTTGGGCTTGGAGCACTTGGTGGTCTTGTAATCGCCGTTGTCGTTGATGGAGCCCTCACAGTAGCCCCACAGACCGATGGAGTAGAAGTCGGCGAGAGAAGAGTCATCTTGGAGGGTCTTAAGGACATCGGAAACTTCATCGGCAGTGACAGTCTTGATGTCGTGTTCGTTCAAGAAATCTTTAATTTCCGAGACTGTTTTGGTTCCATTACTGCTGATATTTTGCAGATCGATCTAAAAACAATTGTCAGTGGGATTCATCGCCTAAGAAAGATCAATATATAGACTCTGTTTACTTACCCGCACGAAGTAAAGATCGGAGAGGTTGCTATCGCTAGCCTTAGTGCAACCTAAGCCGACGATGATAATACAAATCAACGAGGCAATAGTGAGGATATAAGGCGTGAAGATACACGCGATGCGACCGGCTTTTCCCATGATGATGATATGAGTTGATCGTGAGGTGAGGTTGTAGAGTGAGGGTCTGTGTAAGAAAGGGAGAAAGGGAAAAGCGAAAGGGATGGATGGAGAGAAGATGATGAGATCAACTCGGGGGGGCTGAATGGTTTTTAACTTGGCTGATCGACAACTTCTTGCTTTGTACAGCCTCGTAAAGTGCGCAACGCAACACCACCAGCCCCCCAAGCGGCGCAGCAAGACCCACCGCCACGCCAATTTGTACGGAACGCGCTTGTTTCTATTTGTGGAGGTACCGGTACTTCTCAGCCCTGTACAGTTGCTACAAAAGAGAGGTATCGGTACTTATATTGGTTCTTTTAATCTATTATTCGTGATATATATATACTCTGTAGCAAATCTTCATTCTTCTAGGGTGAATCCACGAGGACATTTTGCACAAGTGAATACAGTAATCCCTGCTGGTACTTCAATTCTATCAGATCGACATGGCCAACCCGATGACGAGGCCGCAGCCCTGTGGGGCCCCTTGAATTTTCATAGTGTACTGTAATGTTCTGTAATCTCTCACTCACTCCACGCCACTGACCTAGTATAGAGAGTGTATCGTACATACATCAATACGTTACCTCCCTACGTAAGCGTCCCAGGCTTCTCCATTTTCCCCTTGGCATCCACTTATTACAGTCTGTCGACGACCAGCACTGCCGGTATGTTTCTAATTTTGTCTTGATGGGGAGAAAAAAAATTAACTTTTCTGGGGATACTACAGATAGGCCGATGAACCTCGTTTCCTAGTTAATATCCATGGTACCATCTCAGGGCAACCTTTAAGAACGGATCGTATCCGAGATATCTTGATTTAATTGATCTGCCTGGGGTCAGCCACCTCACAGTACATACTATGACAGCAGCAAGGACTTCCATCCCAACCAATAGTATTGTCCTAACTCACTAACTACAAAATATCGCCAAGCTATTCTTCACCATCACAAGTATGCCTGCAATGTCGGCAACATCCCAGTATACGCAACGCCAGACGTCGGCTCCATACTGAAAATATAATCTCCCCACCAGGGCCCGGCAGCCCACCACATCGCCCCGAGCCACACTGCAGAGTCCGCCGCTAACGCATCCAGCATCCCCTTGACTGCCGTCTTGCACTGATCATTCACGCCTCCTGCATACTCACCTAGGATGCCCTTTTTGCCATTGGCCTTGAGCCACGCCGTCGCCGCACTCACCCGTTCTTTCCCGATTGTGCTGGACACGCACGTCGCGCTTTTTCCAGACCCGTCACTGTCCAGATACTGATGCATCTCATAGACGATCTTGTTTTGTGGGTCTGTTAGTGCCTTCATATTGTCGTTGATATCGGCCCAGGTCCAGGCGCCAGACCATGAGTTGCCTTCGACAAAGATGTATTGCGAGGTTGCCCCTGCTGCCCGGATGCCATTGATGGCTGCTTGGTTGAGGTTGAGAACCAAAGTCTGATCCATATCATGGTACTCGTTGTCTATCTCTTCTTCAGTATCCTTCTATTCATGATGATCTTTCCAAGGTTACTGTGTGGAACTCACTCGTATCAAAAATGACTTTCTCATTTGATGCAAACTTCGCTGCGACATTTTTCCAGAATGTCTGGAAGTCTGCGGTACTGCTAATGATAGCACCATTGCTAATTCTCATCAATCTCTGTGGTCTCTCTCATCAGGGGACTGGGCCACTTGGTCAGACTTACTATCTCCCATAGTTATGCGGGTCGAGAACTGCATGAGCCCCGGCATTCGTCACGTAGTTCACCACCTGAGCTATATCAGTCTGCATCCCGATACTGGACAAGCATTGCTTTGAACCTACCTTTGTCAGATTCTTCAAATAATCCGCATCGAATGATCCGGTCATCGAGTTTGGCACCAACCGTTCCATCAAAAACGCGATTCGGAAAATATTCATTCCCTTATCCATTAGGGTCTGTATTGTGCTGGTGTCGGGGAAGATATATTGGGTCCCCTAGACATGATAATTAACATGAAGAACACCATCATTTCACGATGCTACACATACCCAAGCTCCGGGGATGACATTTTCGCCGAATTCGGCCCCGGATTCGTTCGATCCGAACCCTTTACTGATGAGCATGTCTTCTCACACCAAATATATCTTTCAGCAACGATATGGTATCTTACATTGGAACGGGGATGCTCTCTTGGAAATGTTCTTCACAGGAGCTGCCACCACGGATCCTGCCGTGGCAGCAAGAAGTATCAAACTATTCAATCTCATATTTTCGATCAATTGAAAGAAAAGCCTGAATATGTCGAGTCACACTCCAACTCATTCGCAAGGGCCTACATGCTACACAATTTATATATACAAATTTAACCAAGACGCCCAGCAATGCCCTTCTCCTTTCGGCCATGACGAGACGGAGTCGCGAAAAGACACGGAGCATACAAGGGCTTAACGGGGTCGTCGGACTATCACCCGGAGTAAGCTAGGCCAGCGTATTTGGAAATGAAGAACGGGGAACTGCTACTGATACAATGCGGGGTTTGGCAAAAATGAGATTTCCCCACCAAGGAAAAGATACCTATGGTACTCCGTCCAAAAGTCTACCAGTCGTTTACCTGAATTATAGCTGCATTGTTGTCCTTGGCTAAAGTTAATTATCGTGAAGGGGATAAATCGTGTCTTAGTTTCTTCAGTGAACGCCACCGGGTCAAATGACCTCAACATTCTGAGTTTTAGGGTTAAATAGAAACTACTGCAGAATTCGTTCCAAGCTTTCTTCAGGCACCATGGCTATTCATCTTACTAGATCGGTGAATGCCGAATTCCCGTGGCAGTTCAGGAATCGATCGGCGAATGGCGATGAATGAGAAACGGAGTATGCACGTAGTACTTTTATTTTTATTTCTATAATATGAAGTAATTCAAAGACAGCGTGACCTGACACAAAGTGGGTCGCATGTCAGGCGTAAACCGCATCTCGTCTGATGCAGATTGATAGAGTGATGAAACAGAGACGGGAGCAGCGGCGTTTCGTAGGAAACATTACCACCTTCCCATTACAATTGACGAGTGATGGTCGTTGGAAGGAATAGACATGAGCGATATTGAGATTTCGATCTACTCAGCTACCACATATAAAGTATGGACCGAAGAAACTCCCAGTTACCAAGGACCCAGTGATCTCAAATGCGACTTCATGTCCTTCGCCTGAAGCTGGTGATACTTGGTACCAGGATGATAATCATTCCACCAGACACAAGACGTTCCATCCGCATCGAGGCAATTATTAGCTGGAAATCCATATTTTGCCGGGTTATCTAAGACTTTGCCCATGAAAGTATTTGTATCGTATATCACCGTTGTTACCTATATCAATCGACCGCATTTAGCAGATATCAAATAATGCTATCTCTGAGATAAATTCACTTACATCGCTGTGCTTTGACTTCAGTTTTCGAACCATAGTAACAAGTCCCTCGTTGTATGCTTTGATCCATGCAGCCAGCTGCGTGGTCGTTGCATTCCCCTGTTCAAGAAAGTAGGGACTTCGATCTGTAGGCGGAACATTGAGGAATAGGAACTTGCGTCCGCCATTCTTATAAATGTCTAAGACCAAGCTCTCATATTGCGCCATAAGTGTCGGAACAAGAACACTGGACTCATTCTTCCAGAATGAGTTTCCGACACTGATACAGCTTCGTCAGTGACTTTACTCCATATGATCAGATAGAAATGAAATAGCAGGACATACTCGTTGATTCCAATCCAGAATCCGAATACTGCGTCTTGTGATGTCCATGGTGCAGAAACAGGCTTAGAGCTATATGAACTCTCGAATGTAGCCACCTGTGAGGTCATGTCTTCATATGCGACAGGTACCAGGTTGTTACTAATGGTTGCGCCTCCAATAGCCAGATTATAGTTCAAGACTAGCGATTTATTCTCGGCGGTAGTAAGGTATCCGATCCAGTTGGCACCTCCACCGGTGGTTCCAGTTCCTAGTGACGTGAAAGAATTAGCCAGAATGCACATGTGATATATTGGTACTATTACTGAAGTGATATGCCTTGCACTCAGTCAGAACATGAGAAGTACCTACCCAAAGCTGGATTTCCCATGGGGTTCGAAGCCGATGGCTGAGTGCCATTGACGTTAAAGTTCGTCTGGGAATAAGAGTCACCACTAGATGAATTAGTTCCGGATTCCGCCTCTAGATAACTCGATCCCTATCATTCCTCAGTAGAAGAACTTACAAGGTGAAGAAATAAGTTGGCGGTGACCGCTGTGCTAGGGGACTAGCAGCTACCATTGCAGCCCCAGCAAGACAAGCGAAAGGACGTAACATAATTCTTCTGCGCGGGCTTGGCCGAGGGAAAGTGAAGTGTAACAGAACTTCTTGAAAGACGAGAGAGGGCTGGTTTTCAATTTTAAGTGACTCTTGTTTTGTCATTGTTGGACAGAAATGCATAAACATCTACATAATACACGGGATAATGTCCGGTGGGGCTTTCCTTTCTCGGCATCCTTTTACATTCTGTAACATTAGCGCAGATGCACTCCTCATGTCAGGCATTCAAGTATTTCTCCGTGTGAAGAACTTCTCTTTTGCTAGTGTTTTATATCCCCCCGCATCATAAATGGGAGTGAGTCAGCCTTGTCAGGTCTCTTCACATAGAGTTTGTATTTCTTCCAAGACCCAAAGTTTAGATATCCCGGACTAGAAGTGTCTAGTACAGTGCTGACCAATATTACGGTCTCGATTCTAGTAGCCACTAGTCGGCTTTACGAAAGAATTTCCCGTGAATCTTGAGTTCCGTAGCAGGTATTACTGTTTTAATTTAAAAGAGCCCCCATTGGAAATTATGTGCTCAAGTTATTGGATCACCGGCATTGTTTACGTTTTTCATTAGACTAATAATTTGACTCAACTCTTAGATCCGGCAAACAACTGATTTCAAGAGATTGTTGCATTCGCGTCAAGCCTTCCTGGGGCAGGGTACATGATAAGTGCATTTTGCAGTCCTTGAAGCTCCCGCAGACAGCATTCGAGCGCAGTAGACATGTCCGAAATACGTCTCAAGTCCATTGTCGGAACTGAGTTCTGAATTTCTTGCGCCAATGCCTCGCTGGCTAGTTGGTATGCTTGAACAACCATAATAGGATGCTGTATAGAGATTAGTATGAATAGGCAACCAAAGAAAAGAAAACTTGGACTTACTGGGTGTGCCCTAATATATTCAACATTTGCCTTAAATCCACCCTTTCCTTGAAAGCTAGGACTTGAGATTTCACATTTTGCCGAAGCGAGGTAAGACATTTGCATCCCGCTTGTAAATCGTTGGTGATACCGGTCGTTCTTGGTTATTTTCAGCGTTTCACAGAGACTATGACCGCGTCCTTGTGGCTGGTCTTCAAGGACTTTTTGAAGATGGCAGCAAAGCTCGTAAAAAATGAGGATCACAAGGTCGCCATCAGTGGCGCAGAAAGCCACACTGCGCCGTACATCAGTTGGTGATTGCTGTAAACTCTTAGCCGAGTTACAGTCAATTGTACCAAAGGTCGTTCTCCATAGATCTATGAGCATTATCATTGTATTGAAATGCCCATGGATCTCTGTATCTGTGATATGGCCGGTCCCCCATTTTTGAGTGGCTATTGTAAAACGAGCCAGTGCTTTCCACATTATCGCGACAAGAGATCCTGATTCAAGCAAGGCATCAAGAACAAGTTGCTCCGCAGTGTTTTGGGTCCATAGTTCCGTTATTGGCCGGGTCACTGCCTTGACCCTCGCAATAATGCCATCATCGATCCGTTTCAGATTTTGTTTGTTATCCACGCTTTTCGTATCCGACTTCGGCTCTAAGAAATCTTCCAGCGAACTTTCAGAATTGATGTTATCAAAAGACGGTTCAGCAGAAAGACTTCCAGAAGGGCAGAGAGCAATTGCTACGGACTGTGTCATCTCAGCGAGCCATTCAAAAGCTGCTATAATCTCAACAACGTCTCCATGAACGTCAGGGGACAATTTCTGAAAAAGACATTGCCTTTTCATGGGTTTATGCAGTCCGTTCATGGGCGTAGTAGAATGGGAACAGGTATCAGCACTTTGGAGGCAAGCACGGGCCTCAACACACAGTATACGGAGTCTACGAATACCTTCGTGCAGTGCATAAGCAGCTTCTTCTTGAAAATCACCACTTCTTTCCGTTCCAGCGGGCGGCAAGATTGTTCCAAAGAGAATTAGTGTTAGCCCTAAACGGAACGACTTGCTTGCTGCGATATTCTCGAACACCATATGTTTAGCCTTGCACCATGTAGCGGACGCGATATCTCTTGCTTGCTGGTACGACTTTTCCTTATTATCAGCGCCACTTTCATCGACCAGGAATTGCGATCCGGTCGCAATAGCAACCCACTTATACGTTTCAGTCAGGGCAATATCGCGAGACGTAAATTGTACATGTTCCGAGCGAGTATCTGAACGCTGAAACAGCATATCGAGAATGCTGGCTGTGAAGAACAAACGTGATGTAGGAGGAGTTGGCGGCTGTGAAGTAAAGCTCATTCCCCAGGCATTGATGATGCTAGACTCAGCTTGGTTGAATTGTGCGGCTAGTTTTGTATTGCGTCTCAATGGCGTTAATGCAGCAATTCCCAAAGAGTAACGAGGAGGCATGCACTTCTCCGAAAGTAAGTTTGACATTGGATTATCAAACATATGAATGTACACTCCCAATTTTTGGAAGCATGTCTGAGAAGCCATTGTACGGCAAACTAGGGTACAGTCATGGCTTGACAGAGCTGTTGGACTGGGAGACGAGAGGCCATCTTTGGCGTGTTCGATGACATCGGGGCCATAATCAGTAACGTTGCTCCTGACGAATGCATCAGATGCAGGTTTCTTTGTATTGTGGGAAGCTTGTTTGATAGCACGCCAAGCAATTGTACAATCTGTGCCCCGTAATTTGCACATAGTACATGGCGACAAAGGAAGATTGCCTGAGAGGGCTGCATTTGGAGGTAAATCGCAAGCCCTTTTTGCTGAACGGCAAGGATCGCAAGAGCGATTCTGTTTTCGAAATTTAGGTGGTCTCTTCCTACTCGCAGATGTTGGGCTCTGTGAGGCTGGAGAGGGCTTTTTTTTGATCTTTTGTTCCGCTTGACTGACCGTACCTGGCCCCTGGAAGACACGGAAAAAGTCTAGTGACTCCACGGTTTCAGTGCTTGATTGTATCCGCTCCGCTTGATCCGGCACGGGGCCCGAGTAGCTTGGGTATGGACCCCCATCGGAAGCAGAGGACATAGCCAAGACCTCGGAATACCCAGTGGGGCTGAAGGGATAGGTAGACGCAATGTGACTCTGACGCGCAGAAGTGCCTAGAAGTTCGTTGTAGTCGGTATTTCCTATATCAAGCACTTCGGAACCACTTGGGTAACCAAACAAGTTGGTAAACGCCATACTGGCCGGGTCGATATAAGCAGTATCCCGATATCCTGGTACGATGAAGACAATGAGAATAAATTTCTCGATGTAACAACCCGATGTAATATGCGGTTGATAAGATCACGGAAGTACTATGGAGAAAGGATGCGTACCCCGGACCCTGATATAGAAAATGAGAGGTTCCTACTACGGATCCGCGGACCCCGCGGATCCCCAGTTAAACTTACCACCAACATTAGCGGGGACTTGACGAATCATGGAATCAAGTGCATTTGGGTTCCAAATTTGATTCAAACATTCCACGAAACCTAAAATGTGGGCTGCTGCGTAAATTATGGTATGTTTTGGGCAAGGAACTGATATTGTTGTATTGACTAAGAAAAGGAAGAGAGAAGGAGGAAGATGATGGGGAAAATACACTGTGTATATAGAAAGAACGCTAGACCAAATCAGGAAAGAACTGGGTCCATTGACTACACTCTTCTACATGCTTATTCCTAGACGCCATAATGGATGCCGACAAGACTTTTCTCTTTTTTAGGCACTATCCACGTGTAAAGCTTGACGAGTCTCCGTATCCAGAGAGAGAAAATTTGAGCTGATACTTTACCTTGCGTATCTACTCGCTCCCCTCTTCCACCCAACACCCGCGGGTTTCTTCCAATCAGTAAATGATATATCATAGATCATTCATGGCTTCATTTATGAGAAGCCAGAAATGTATTCATGAAAGTAAGATACATTGGCTCGAGGACCTTCTATATGACTATAGCATCTGTTTATTCAGCTTGATAGAGACATCACGAGCAGCTTGTGCGCCGCTCGACAGAGCACCCTCAATAGAGCCCGGCTCACTCGCCGAGATATCACTGCCTGCGAAATGAATGTTGCCATGTGGCCGTCGGAGCTCTACGGCGCCGGTTGTAAAGAACCCCGGCCGATTCATCATCCAACCTCCTTGGGAAAATTCATCGCCGACCCAACTATGGTACGCGAAATCGACAACTTCAATACCCGGTATGAATTTCCGCAACGCCGCTTGCACGCCCAAGCGATCCTCGCAACGAATAGAAGCATCATCAGAGCACATACAAAGTACGAGCGTATCCCCATCAAAGTACCTCTCAGTTCTCGCGGCGTTGAGCGGGTATTTTCCAGCTGGTGCGAAGATGCTAAAGGGTTCGATCGAGCCCCGAACCCGGATCCAGAGTTTACCAGCCATGGTTGGATTTTTTTTCGCGATCATCAATTGCGCCATGTTGGGTAACTTCGGTGTGATCTGTACGTCCCCAATAGTATTGAGTGGAAGTGCGACTATCGTTTTACGAGCATGGACCTCCTCGCCATGCCGAGTTCTCATGATAACCCGAGAGCCTTCATCAGTAATGGAGCTGACTGGCGTAGAAAGTCGTAGTTTGGCAGTCGTTTCTGCTATAATTGCATCTATCAGTCTCTTAGTACCACCCTGGATGCTCCAAGTGCCAGCCGTTTCAAAAAAGGCGCCGAAATTTCCGAAGTACGTGGCGACGGCGTGGAGCAGTTGCGCAATGCCATGATCTTTGTAAGAATGCACCACGCCAGACAGTACTCCCTCCAGAACATCCCGCTCATATGAGGAGATGTTCAACGAATTGATGCGGTCCTCGATCGACTCCATTTCGATTCCCGTGTTGTCGATGGCGGTAGGATCAAATGGCATCGGGAATCGATCGCGACTGTCTGCAAATAATCGTTCCAGAAGTGGCAATGCGGTTTTGTAGAAGTCCTCAGAGCTGCCAGTGTGTACAGTACCATCGGCAAGCCAGTAATTCATTCCTTCTTCCATTGGAGGGTTGACAGATATTCCATGGCGCTGAAGCTCGCACCAGATGTGCGGTTGTGTCCAGTGTACATAGCCTCCTCCCAATTCAAGAATATCACCACACCCGCGGTCCATATAAGTTCGCCCTCCAAGACGACCGCGGGCCTCTAACACAACCACTTTGTGACCTTTCTTGCTGAGGTCACGAGCTGCAACTATGCCAGCCATGCCGGCCCCAATCACTGCGACATCGAATACTTCATCCATTTTTATAAACTCGGTAGCTCGCTAGTTCAAGTGAAGTGGATGCGTTTCGGACACTTCTAAAGGGCAGGACCAAAATTTATACATTTCAGCCATCAGAATATGGATGAAATCCGCGTGGATATCTATGTGCCGAAAAAACGGGTTCCGCGGGTCCGGGATTTTCTAGATGTTGCAACCTGCAAAAGTTAAATTGAGATTCTCTCTTTGCACGAAAAATAATTCGGCTAGACCATTTCGGTCTGATTAGTATGGCATGTAATTCATGCCAGTCCTGCGTAGTAATTAAAATAATCCACTACTGCTTTTCTGTAAGGTACAGTATCTAACTTTCTTCAAGCAGGTATTAGAATTATGTGTAGTTTAAGAGAGCTGGGACATTCAAGATTGACATATCGACGCATCGGATACGGAAAAATTTACCAACTTAACAGCATACCACGTATAAGGAGTATATCATTCTACCCAGACATTTTACTACATTTCCCTTCCCCTCCAAGGATGTTCCCGGTTCATACAAGAGGTCCTTCGGTGATAATCTTGCGGTACAATGCCGCCTTCGAACCTAGGTTTGTGGGACCTTGTCGGCCGTTCAAAGTTGTCATTGCGGCTCCGCGGTCCCGAGAATCCGTAGCTCAATATTATTGTCGGATGTATCAATGGAAACGGTATGAAGCTTATGAGGCTTTCAGATTCTGGGGGTTTTAATAATCTTGTGTTGGCCTCCTGTAACCCGGGATCACAGACTGCAATACAAGTCGTCAACACCAAAAGGGCACGCCATAGACCAGGATTGCTACAAACAAAGAAATGCCAGAATTCGATGTCATCATTGTCGGTGCTGGCATCTCTGGCATAAATTTTGCTTATCGCTTGCAAGAGAGTAATCCAGAACTCAGTTACTGTATTCTGGAACATCGACATGAAATTGGCGGAACTTGGAGTCTATTTCAGTATCCAGGTTAGTCTTGCTATTCTCATGGCCATCTGGTTGGAAATCTTTTGCTGAATCTATAAAACGCAGGCATTAGATCGGATTCGGATTTTTATACTTTTGGATTTGCGTGGCGCCCTTGGACAGGAAAGCAAAGTATTGTTCATGGCTCCGTTATTCGCCGGTACCTTGAAGATGCAGCCGCCCAAGAAGGCATCGACAAGAAGATACGTTTTTGTCACAAGGTGAACAAGTTGAATTGGTCATCTTCGTCAAATACATGGACTTTTGATATTACTATCAACGATACTGAAACGATCTCTCTTAGATCTTGTTTTGTCTTCCTCGGTACTGGCTACTACGATTACCAGGAACCACTACGGGCGAACATACCCGGAATAGACAATTTTCATGGCAAAGTGATTCACCCCCAGTTCTGGCCTGTTGATCTCGACTATACCGACAAACGAATCGTTATTATTGGCTCTGGTGCCACTGCAATCACGCTGCTTCCATCTCTCTCTACACATGCTGCACATGTGACTATGCTACAGCGCTCACCAACCTACATTGCATCTCTTCCCACCAAAGGAAATTTTGAAGCTATTGTTTCAAATGTTCTGCCCCGCTCGGTGGCCCACCAAATTATACGTCTGAAATGGATATTTTTCTCATTTTTCATGGTATTAATATGCCGTCTTTTTCCTCGTGCAGCCAAATCCTTTTTGCTCCGAGAGACAGCCAAACTTCTGCCATCCGAAATGAGCCTGAAACCAGATTTTGTGCCTTCGTACAAGCCATGGGAGCAACGCTTGTGCTTTTGTCCCGACGGGGATTTTTATGCCGCACTTCGAAGTGGAAAATCAAGCATTGCTACCGGTACAATTGACACAATTACTACATCCACCATAAAGCTGATCTCTGGAGAAGAGCTTCATCCCGATATCATTGTGACAGCGACTGGGCTGAAGCTCCGTATGGCAGGTGGAATCAGGATTAGCGTCGATGGTGAACCATATGAGATATCGGACCACTTTGCTTGGAAGGCTTCCATGATGGAGGGTCTGCCTAACTTGGTGCTCTCACTTGGATACGCCAACGCAAGCTGGACGCTGGGGTCAGACGCAGCGGCACAATTAGCGTGTCGCTTGTTGACTAGATTGAGGAAACAGGATTTATTGGTGATTGTACCCCGAATGACAGTGGAGGAGAGGGAGACACTACAAGAATGTCCATTTTTGGCATTATCCGCGACGTATGTAAAGAAAGGGGGCAATGTGTTTCCTAAGTCTGCGTCTACAGCTCCATGGAAACCGCGTTCATACTATTGGAGGGATCTAGCGATTGCGCGATGGGGTGATGTCAGCAAGAGCATGGAGTGGTCGAGATAGATTTCTTTGCGGGCCTACTAGGGCCAGATTATGATCCTCCATACCACAGATTGTATGCACAGATCGACTGTGCATCATCAGAATCTTTTACAACATCAGTACTCTACTTGGCATAAGCTTTTCATTCTAGTGTTGCAGGACCATCAGAATATAGCAACACTATGTGTTAACCGACGGATTTTCACCAAGTTCATCTGACTCCACCCTCTACGAATCTAAAAAATTGTGAATGAATTGTTTATGAATTATATACATTCCTTGCTCCTCATACCACCAATATTCGAAGTTAGCTAGAATTGTAACCTTGTCGAGGTTAAGTGTTACCCCGTAGCTCATCAATCAGCCATGCAGAAGTACGCGAGAGGCCCGCGGCTCTGGGAAACCGCGGCTTTAATGGCCGGGACCGGGCTATTATAAGGACATGATCACCATTATCATCGGGGGAGATCCGCGGAAGAGTTTGAGTTTAAATCAAAAACTTTAGTTAATTGCGGGGTACATGAACTGTTGATATTCATCATGTGCGTCCTACCATTTCCTATTCGTCGTCATGTTGCTATCTCGCAGGCCCGAGTCCCTTATCGACAATTGTCCAGAGCTATATGTCGTAAATTGACTTCATGAAGCGAAAGAGTAGTTGTGTAATGGTCATGTAGAGCCCTCATTAAATTTACATTTAAATAGCATTTCAAATCCCAAATTAAGAGGCAAATATAACCCTACTTTATTATAACTCTCTTTGAATTCAACCATACAATGGACTTTTGCAAGAATGAGGGGGTTGAACTGTCCTTTGCGGAGAGTCAGCATCTTGAGTTAGCCCATAATGACAATGAGACCAACGGAAGCCATGCAGATCTTGCCATCCAAAGTGATGCAGATTTTCCAGATGGTGGTGTCAACGCTTGGCGTACCGCTCTTGGTGGGTTTCTAGCATTCATTGCCAGCATTGGATTCATGAGTGGCGGCTCTGTATTCCAGAGCTACTACATCACCACGACATTGTCTTCATCGAGCGCTTCCGATGTTGCCTGGATTGGAAGTGTGCAGCTCTGGGGTTGCTTTTTCTTTGGCATTTGGGCCGGTAGATTGTCTGACAAGTATGGACCAGATTTACCCCTTGGGCTGGGAGCCGTCTTCATGGTTTTGGGGATTATGATGGCATCTATTTCGAAGAAATACTATCAGTTCCTATTATCCCAGGGATTTTGTATGGCAGTTGGAATGGGTTTGATATTCACACCGGCTCTAGCAGTGCAGTCACAGTGGTTTTTGAGAAGACGGGGCTTCGTTGTTGGTGCTGTCATGTCAGGCCAAAACGTAGGGGGTATGCATTTATCTGATTAGGTTTGTAAAAGATTCTGTTCACGAGGCTAACTCTATCCTATCCAAATCAGGGATAATTTGGCCTGTATTGACAAATAAGCTCCTCATCGATAACGGAATGTCATTGGGCTGGACACTACGCATCATTGGCTTCATGCAGCTGGTTTTGATGACGGCTGCGACTTTATTAGTCAAGCCGCGGTTTCCACGAAACTCACAACATGATGTGCTCTCCATAAGACAATACTTTACCGACAAACGGACTATGATTTTTACCGTCGCATTGATCATCATGGACTTAGGAATTTATGTCCCATGGGTAAGTGGCAGCGATACATAAATAGTCCTCAGTTCACTAACGAGCTCCTCTTCATAACAGTTTTATATCACACCTTATACAAGTCAATATGGTGCTCCTGAGAGTCTGGCCTTCTACAATGCGGCAATCCTAAATGGCGGTGCATTTCTGGGATGTTATGCCTTGGGAATTATAGCGGATTCCGGGTTGGGCTTTTTTAATTCTCTCACAGTGACCACATTTGCATGTGCGATAGTCGCCTTCGCGTGGATTGCTGCAAAGAATATTGCAGGTATCATTGTGTGGACTGTAGTATACGGTATCTTCTCTGGTGCTCTTCAAGCCATATTTTCACCTTGTTTATCTCTCCTGGCACCAACGCCAGAGGTGACTGGTTCCTGGAATGGTAAGTGACTGGATTTCTCTCTTTCACTCAAAATTCACTCGAAAATAACATTATGAAAAGGAATTGCTATCTCGATTGGGTCATTCGCAGTCTTAGGTACTGGACCAATTGCCGGAAAGTTGCTCAGTAATGAGGGTGGAACCGGTTACCTCCCGATGCAGTTGTTTACGGGAATTTGCTTGTTCCTTGCTGGCGTGTTTTATCTCTTAGCTTCCCATGATAGGTGGACTTGAATGATAACTTGGCAATTTGGCTAGCTAGAGCTGAGGACATTGCCGTTGTAGTTTTAAGCATGGATACCTTCTGGTACGGAGTGAAAAATCAACGAGCCAATCAAAACCTCATTCACATAAGCCCTTCCACTCTTACATTGATTCAGTAGACAGTAATCATGTCGGTACTGGAAGCAAAGTGGGTTGTCTCTCCATAAATAAAGCCAAAAACTGACAGCCTTACAAAGCATGAACTTGGTTTGTATAATCTAAGTTCATTTCAAGTAGTGAACTGTTCTACGTGTACATTATTGAAGGTAAGTACTCCCCCTGCTCCTGCTGCTGCTGCTATCGCAACCTCCACTCGTTTACGGAGCAGAAGCCCGAGCCTAAGTGACTTTTTCCAAAATTCTGTATTCTACGACTGGCAACAAGAAGACAAAAATCGGTTAAGTTGCAGTTTCGGTTAACTTTATAGGACAAATATCACTCAATCAACTATTTCTATAACGGAGATCGTAGCCGGATGTAGAGGGATTTTGCCGTCACTTTCAATGAGCCTTCGTGATCCAAAATGTGTGCCTCAAGGAACCATTTCCTACCTTCCTTCCTCTTCACCCACGTTTTGATGACGATTGCGCTGGGCGTAGGTACAGGTGAGTGATAATCTACCTCGATTCTAGCCGTAAGTAAATGCTCTTGTTCGTCTGAGACGAAAACACGATAGGTCTCTGCGCAAAGACCCAATGTCTCGTCTAACAAAGCTGCCAAAACTCCACCGTGAGTAGTGTTGATATAGCCGTTCACACCCGATTCAAGTTGACAAAAGACAATAAAATGTGGCTCCTCTCCCCCTTCGGCTTGGTCAGATTCCTCATCGGCGGTTGGTGAGCTTTGAAGCGAATATTCCTTTCTCATCAAAGCTAGGACGCGTGGAATTGTGTCATTCGAATTAATAGCTTTATTGAAGAATGTATCGGACAAGTTTCCTTTGTCGTATCTCGTGACAAAAGGTACCGGATGATAGCAACTGGAATCCTGGAAGTACGGGCGGGCGAAAGGCATCTTGGTGAAGAAGTTGATATCTTCCTGAGAAACTGGGAGCTTGCTGATCAGCTCTCGGTATGTATGTTTGTACATAATTACTTGAGATATTATTGTCAAAGGAGACAGATTGTTCAAATTAAGCTGGTGTACTCAACTTTGCAAAAAAAAAAAATTAGCAATATTGACCTAGGCTACAAGATGGTAATTAAGTATATGCTCTAGGTCTGTTTACCGAACAGCCGCGGTTCCGTCAATGCTGCGAATCATTTTCCGTTTTAAGATCTATGTATTATTTATTCTTCGTCATAAACCGAGGCTAAGTCCATCACAAAAGAAGCTCCGGTAGTACAAGAAATCCCCACTTCGTGTTTAGCGTGCACCGAATGTGGCGTTATCTCGGCGGCTCCGCGGGTGCGCGGATATGCGGGTTAAAAGATAGATTGTACGGGGAAGAAACCTTGGAACCACAATCAGAGAAGACTTGAGCCACTAATCTTGTGCTATCGCTCTTCAACGCTTGAGTCAAATGGGATTTCATACTATAACCTTCCAGCTGAGAGGGGATGTAATCTTTAGTAAGGTGATTTGTCCGCGCTTCTCGGCGAACAGTCGACAACATAAATAGAGAGCGCATCTCGAGCTTGTTTCGTTTTCCATCCTACTAGGATAACACCAACCTGGAGATTTGCAAATATGACCGATTCTACAAATACCAAGCCCGTTGTCTTCATCGGCGCAGCCGGCGAGATGTGCCGAGTGGCCGTGGAGCGATTTGCCAAAGCCAGCAATGCTCAGCTTGTTCTAGCGGATCTCAATACCACTATCATCGAATCCCTTGCAGCCAGCTTTCCACCTGGTCGAGCAACTACTCAAAAACTCGATCTCTTCGACGAAACCGCCCTTGCCAATCTGATTAGCGGCGCCGGCTTGGTCGTTCTGGGCGCAGGGCCATATTCCAAGACTTCTCAACCAGTCGTCAGAGCATGCATCAAGGCCAAAGTTCCCTACCTCGACTTTGATGATGATGTAGAAAGTACCCAAGAAGCTCTAGCTCTCAGTCAGGAAGCCAAAGATGCGGGCGTACCTCTCTACATTGGTTGTGGTGCATCACCAGGTTTGAGTAATGTCATGGTTATGGATGCCACCAGTGAGCTTGACACTGTTAATAGCATCGATATCTGCTGGCTTGTCGGTGACGAAGCTAGTGTTGGGAAAGCCGTACTTCAACACTTAATGCACATCGCTGCCGGACCATGCCTGACATGGGTGGATTCGAAGCCAACAGTGAACGAATCTTGGGTCGGGACCACCTATGCGCCAATGTATGCTGATGACGGGGAGAGACTCTTGCATGAAACTGCTCATCCTGAGCCTGTGACACTTCCGCGTCTTTTCCCAAATGTCTCTCGTATTCAATGTTTCGGCTCGTTGGATCCGAAGCCACTCAATGGTATTGCTCGCGGTCTAGGATCTGCTGTCCGCACCAAGGCTTTATCACTGGATGAGGCGGTCGATTTTCTTTACAATTTGGCAAGCAAACCGCCACTAGAGGGTGGCTTGGCTGAAGCTTTAGAAGCATGCAAAGGACAGCTTCGTGGTGGTGATATTACTCTCAAAGAGCTTTTTCATGTAATCAGCCACTCCGTTGGCCCTCTGCGATACGCTTTATGGGGAATGCTTGAGCAAATTTGGAACGGCGAATGTACCACCACCGAAGTTGTGACGTACATACTAAACGCAATGACTGGCACGAAAATCGAAAACCGAGGCAATACGCTTGTGAGAGCAACCGGTATGCGTGGTGGGGTGCCAACAGTGATCACAAAACGCAACCCTAAAAACGGCAAGGATACCTACTTTTGTCAGAGCATGGGCACAGTTACTGGAACTTCAACTGCCGCTTTTATGGTCATGGCGCTTGAAGACGGACACAAGCGTAGTGGCGTCTTCTGCCCAGAAGACTGGGCTAAGCCCGATGTGTTTTACAGGGCCTTGGAGCTGGTTGGAGTCCCCAAAGACGAAATTATCGAGTCTATCTAATTGCTCTTGATGCAATATTAGTTAGTATCAGTAACTCAGGTGTTGATCTTTTTGGTGCATTGTATCCGAGTAATGTATTCCTAGAATACGATTTATCAAGGTTGATATATCGTCGCCACCAGGGCATGGAAGAATGAGAGAGATGATGAAAGTGCAAGTTCCTATTCGAGGAATATCTACGTTGTGGTTAACCATGGTGGGGATAGGCATTATTTTTGTGATGAGAGTTTCAGCTTAAACATAAAAATTGTCTCCTACACGGCAAAAGGAATCACAACGGTATTCATCTCGCAGTCAAATAGTCATGCATGCTGGGGGGTCCGGCGTCGTAGTCGACGCTTTCATCCGAGCCATTTGGAGTCCGAAATGTCTGGTTTTTTCTGATTCCATAACGTAAACATAACTGTGTAGTTTGCTGGATGTTCCAGTGTCATGGCAGACGCCTTTGCGGACTTCTTTGAAAACGCCGGGATGCGTTGACTGGCTTCGCTCTTGTCGGACACCATGATCCACCGGTTGAACATGATGAAATAACTTCGGCGGCGTGTGGATCATTTATATCAGTACGAGCACAAGCACCTGGGTAATATCCTCGTAAATTTGAGGGTTTTGTTGGCAAGATCTCCATTCGAGTTTTGTTTCGACGTCTGCAACATGTATCAACATCCATATGTTATGTGAGCGCTAGAGAAAAGATGCATAGCAGTCTTACCGTATCTTTGTGGGTCGCCTATTACCAGTGTCAGATGGCTTTCTTCCCTTCGATCAAAAAATACGTCAAAGCCTACAGGCAGAGACAGACTCTTCATGGGGAATATCTTGGATGCTAGTAAGATCTTCGGTGTTTGCAGATCACAAAATTTTTTCGAGGGGAGGAACCCTCTTAGATTCTTTTGTTTATACCCGCACCTTCCTGGTATGGTTTGTTTACTCGCGATGTTTTCAGCAGGTGCGATGCATCTGTTCTGTGGGGGAACTCGCAGTCGTTCATTTACCTTTCTATGTACGCAAGTGTACATAGAAAGTATAACAGTAGATTCACAATTCAGAGATTCCTATTTTGACTTTATTTTTATCATGTAGTTCATATAGACTTTTGTACAGGAATCTGTTTGAAGTCCAGTTTCAATAGCTCCAATCCCACACCTCCAACTAACAGTCGGCTTTCTGAAGGATCTTGAAGGAGCCCAAGGGACGAAATATCGGCCACGGGACTATATCGATCTAACTGGAGATCAATATCAATACACTTTGTACCGCTTTGCGCGGGATCAATGGCGATTGACCAGATCTTGATCCGGTGATCATTACCCGAGGTCACGACCGTCAAATTTGTAACCTCAGCTCCAGTATCAGAATTCTTGGTCTTTTGGTGACCGAATACCTGGAGGGCTGTTACGGAGGCTGTATGGGCATCCGGTATTGAGACCGTCACCACTTGCGCAGTTTGAACTCCGTTTGTAGGTGATGCCCTCAATAAAGACACAGTCACTGAGTTGTCGTCGCTTCCAGCCAACAACAAGTCAACATTATCAGATATTTGCACCAATTCCATCGCTTTTATGCTATTGGAGGTGATCTGGAACCGATTCTCACAAGCAATGCTTTCGGGAGAGATCTTGGTTCCTTGAAGCGACTTCTTGAGCTTCAATGCCGATGAAGAAATGGCATAAAAGGGTTCAAGGGTGCTAGTCAAATCCCACATAGTAAAGTATCCGTCGGTGGCAGCAGTTATGAGACCGATTGAAGATCCTCTCACCAGGAATCGGGCTTGGGTCAGGCAATTCGTCATGTATTGCCCCTCGGCTAGTTGTGTGAAGTGGCCACCTTCATTCGGAGAGAAGTGGAATACCTTTGAGTTTGTTAGTAACTTCTCAGTCATTCCCAGGTCGAGATACATACCCTAATTTTGGAGTTAGAAAGCGTCAAACATAGAAGATACTCCTCAGAGCCGGATGTTTCCACTTCGACCATATCGAAGCTCGTGATACGGAGCTCCGATTCTTGCTCCGTCTTTGGACAGGTAGCCAACAAGACAGTAGTAACGCCGAAGGAGGCGAGTGACCCTATCTTCCAGACAAAAAGTTCCTCATCGGCGGCGCTAGTGAAAAGATACCGTCCGTTCTTGGACCAAGTTACTTGCTGGATTCCACTGTTGTGTGTTTTGAGAATCAGGTGTGTTTTAAAAGACCCCCAAGGTGCCTTTCCAGCGTCATTTGATGGTGACATAATGCGCAAAGTCGTATCTTCTGCCCCAGTAGCAAATAGTAATGGTCTTCCCTCGACGTGAGGTTGACAATCGAGAGATTTGATTTCTCTTCCATGGGCACCAGCTCGAACGGAGCGTTTACTCGTCTGAATACGAACGGCAAGTACCTGAGCACCTTCTTGAAACAGGAGAATAGCCTGTCCAATTCCCTTCAAACCAGGATGGAAAGTCCAGGTGCGGCGAAAGCCTCCAGACGGGATATGGTCGATATCAGTTTGCTTGGACTCATTTCGAAGAACAAAAGTTTGCCCCTTGAAGCCATAGATCATGAGGTCCCCAGTCTGTTCATCGAAATACGCTCCTTGCAAATGACTCCCAAGTGCTGAAGGTGTCCGATGCAGGGTTTCAAATGATACACTTCCATGCTCATCTCCATTGGTCTTGATTTCATGAACACAATAGTGGCCATCACGTCCACAGGTCAGAATGAACTGGGACTGTGATTTTGGCTCGGCGTTTGTCGCTGGCAGTGCTTGGATATGGTGAGTGCCCTCTTTTCCATGCGCGCGTCTGTTTAAAACAAGAGGCCCCGAGGGCAGACTGAGGCCGGACATTCGGTATGTCGCCAATCCGCCAAGTTTAGACCCCAGAATCAGATACTGGCTATCTTGTGTTTTAGCAGCCGATGAAATTTCAAATGGCTTCTCTGGTAAAACGATCATGGTTGTTTCAACTTGGGGGTTATCAGTCTTCCAATCATTCACAGTGACCAGAGTCGCCTCATCATCCTTTAGATGCGCTGCAATAAAAAAGATGGACTTGGATGGCTCCGAAGTCTCGAGAAGAAAGAACGCCAACGCCCGCTCGCCCAAATCAACCAGGTCGCGGATTGATTTTGTACTATGGTTGTATAGTCGAACAAGTCCTCTGGAATTTCCAATCAATGCTAATCCCAGGCTCGTAGACCCCGCCATTGAGGCAAATGACGAAAGATCCTCCAAGACACACAGCTCCTCCCAGTTTACCTCTGCATATTCTTCCGGGCCTAAAAATCCAAGTCGAAGCTGGCTGCGCACTGTACAGCAAAGAAGGCAATCAGGTGCAACCAAAGCAAAGCTCTTGGGTCCATGGAGTTTTGCCAGTTTCAGGTTCACTGGCGGGTCAGGCTTCTTTGGACGGTTGATTTCCCTTATCTTATGGCTTTTCAATGCACCATCAGCTCCTCCTGTAAACACCACGGTATCTTCGCCCTGACTGCACAGATCCATTGACCAGATGTGTTTTCCAGAATGTGGGTGAACGGAATCTGTCTGTCGAAGCTGATATTTTCTCTTGCCAGCCGATGATATATCCCATTCAAGATCCCAGTGCACACAAGTACAGTCTTCGCCACGAGTAACTAGACCTAACTTGCCTGGGGTTTCTTCTCTGATTGACCGAGGGCTCACAGCCCAGATGCGAGCTGCGTGGCCATAGGCTTTTGCAACACATGATTCGGAACCAACTTCAGAGTACTCTGTGGCGGAACCACCAAATCCAGTACTCCGAAGCTCGAAGCCGTCCGTGGAATACGCTGAGTGATCTTCCACTGATTTCTTTTCACAGTCTGAAATATCCCAGATGCGCAGAGTGCGATCATCGCTGCAACTCGCTAGTAGGCGGACAGACTGGCCATCATCAAGGGTTTGGATCTTAGGTAAAATACGCACGCCATATATTGACCCTTCGTGTCCAGTAAAGAAATGATGAATAGAACCAATTGCCTTTGTATCAGATGTATTCTGACCACTGATGAAACAAGACCAGACGATAATCTCCCCGAAAGCTGTACCAGATACAATCAAGATATGAGAAGCCGAGATGGCAATTAAATCCCCAGTATATAGAATGGATTTGACACTGGTTGTCAATTGCCGCATGCAGATTGATGACCTGTACCGACCGGGAACTCCTTCTGAGAGCTTCAATCCTAGCAGGGCATTATTCGCAGTAAGCAGATATACCGCGTTAGCTCCACCCGGAACAGCAGCACACCCGTTCAAGATCCAGTCCGGAGCAATGAGTTCAGTCGTGGCTGCAGATAGCGAAGCAGGCTCATCAGAAACAGCATCAAAGACCAGTTCAACAAGTCGAATTGACGGACCACCCCATATGATCACTTGAAGACAGTTATCGTGCTGCGGCAGAAGAATGAATCCATGGACGTTGTTTCGTTTGAAGCCTTGGATTTGGGCAACGACATCTCCAGTATGGTCATCAATGACTCGAAAATATGGACCCTGTCCTTGAAATATAAACAGTTTTTGACCCCATTGAAATGTCTTTAAGGCTGTGATTGGGACACAGGCGTCCACTTGCTGCAATTCAAGTCAGCGAGACAATTGCATATAGGAGGGGTATCGCGATGGCCATGCAGACCTCAATGGACGGTGACATTCCCGCTAATTCCGACATACTTTCAGAGTGAGGGACATGAAACATTCAACGCTTTCTCTTCTCTCCTTTTACCCTGCCAATTGTGATCAATGCCACTCCAACAAACAGGAACTTTGTCACCACAAAATTGCACTTGCCCTCCAGAAAATATTATGTCAGCAGAAATTGTCCCGCACTAAACATGATTCTGCCGTCTGCGACCGCCCAGAAAGCCATGCTATACGCACCACAAAAAAAAGAAAAGAAAAGAAAAACCAAGGATGCCAAAATCGATATATATATATATATATCGTTTTGGTTTAGGACCAATAGGACTGCCTCTGATTTCGAACGCTAGCCTCGTGAAATGCACTGAGTTAGACTACCTTTCTTGTATCGAAGAATGAATAGTTTTGAATACTTTATCGGACTCTACCTAGTCCCGATATAGAGTAATTACCCACGTGACTTCGCGCCTGCTGAGCGCGATGACGACAGCGTGGATCTGCCTGGCGGGCCCATCAAGGATGACTCTCATCTCATTAAGGTGCAAGCTGTTAGCTACCATAACCCATCTTCACTGTACAGACAACCCGATATCAAGGTTGAATGACTATCGGTCTTGAAACGTTATGGGTGTCACCGGTCTTTGGACCGTAGTGCAGCCTTGTGCTCGACCCATTAAACTCGAAACCCTCAACAAGAAACGCCTGGCCGTCGACGCGTCCATTTGGATATACCAATTCCTCAAGGCAGTGCGTGATAAGGAGGGGAATGCACTACGCAATTCACATGTCGTCGGATTTTTCCGTCGCATATGCAAACTATTATATTTCGGGATACGACCCGTGTTCGTCTTTGATGGAGGCGCTCCAGTTCTCAAACGGCAAACCATCGCGGGTAGAAAAAAGAGGCGTGAAGGCCATCGAGAAGATGCAACTCGAACTGCAGGAAAATTACTTGCAGTGCAAATGCAGCGTATCGCGGAGGAAGAAGCCGAAACGCGACGCCGGGAGAGGAAGCGCCGTCAACAAGAGGAAGAAGTGGTCACCGAAACTCCTGTTTACGCAGATGAAGCATTCATGAACGATAAAGAGAGGCAACAAACGCGCAAATTTAAGAGGAAAGATGCTTACCATCTTCCAAATCTTGACATCTCTCTAGAAGAGATGGGCGCCCCGAACGATCCCCGAATCATGTCGCAAGAAGAATTGGAAGAATATGCACGGCAATTTCATCAAGGCCAAGACATCAACCTCTACGATTTTTCCAAAATTGACTTTGATAGTCAATTTTTTATCAGTTTGCCAGCTACAGATCGCTATAATATATTGAATGCAGCACGACTCAGAAGTCGACTGCGAATGGGTTATTCAAAAGAGCAGCTTGATACTATGTTTCCAAACCGCATGGACTTTTCAAGATTTCAAATCGAGCGAGTGGCAGAACGCAATGATTTGACCCAGCGACTGATGAACATCAACGGCATGAATGGAGAGGAGGCATTTTACAATTCGGGCCAGCGGATTGCTGGGGAACGGGGCAAAGAATACGTCCTCGTCAAGGATAGCCAGCACGAAGGTGGCTGGGTACTGGGTGTTGTTGGAAACAAAGATGAAGGTCATGAGGACAAACCTATTGATGTTGATCAATACGGTCAACCGGAGATCCTCTCGGGGTCCGATGACATTTCAGACGAAGACGAGTTTGAGGATGTTCCGATTGAAGGGCTCAATAGACTTCCCAAGCTTCCATTCCTACAAGAGGGTGCCTTTGACCAGTCTATCGAGCAAGCGCAAGAAGATGCACACCTGCAGAGAGCTTTGTTGGAATCGCAGAAGTCTGTGGCCGACCGGACACACGCAGAAGCCGATGATGACGCTCTCTTTGTCCGGGGAGACGATAATGTTCTACCACGGCAGGATACTGGCTTATTCGAGGAAGATGACGACGAAGTCAGACAAGCAATCGCACTATCACTACAGCCAGACGATGAACACGATGCAGACATGCCCGATATTCCGATTAATCGACCGGTGGCTGCAACACAACCACCTGCAGAAATGCCAGACTTTCCAATTGAAAGTGACGACGATGATGATGGCATGGATTTTGCTGCCGCCGTCGCACAGACTAAGGTTGCCAAAGACAAACCCCGTCATCGTTCGAACAATCCATTCAGTGGCCCTCTCCCATTTGAGTCTATTCAGCTCAAGAAGACCCCAAAGGCAGGCCATCGAGCGAAAGAGCATGATGAAAGTGCAGGTGGCTTCGTAAAAGAAAATGATAATAAGAAAAAGACTACCGAGCCATTGCCGCCCTGGTTTGTCGGTGAGCGCTTAAACAAGGACTTCATCGTCGATCCTACGGAAGTGTCTGCAGAGCATAGACACTCTGAAATGGGTGAACCTGATCATCTTTTTCTCTCAAATCGACGGGCACCGGAGGTGATTGACGTTGATGACGTGTCTGAGACAAAGGAGGTCATCCAGATAGAGGATGAACCGGCAAAGGAAAATCTCGTATCTCAAACTCTCATTGAAATCCCCTCAGTTGAGCCATCGGAAAGCGTAAAGGAGCAACCGATTTCCGAAGCACAGGCAGACAAAGTCGAGCCTGAAACGGTGGTCAAGACTTCCGAAAGCCCCGCCAGTGTTAAAGGCAGTCCTACACCAGAATCCATCAAGGAATCCGTTTCTGAAGAGGTGAAGGAGCCTCAGATACAACCTGAACCACCCGCCGATATCGAGCCTTCCCCAGAACCCGAATTTGAGGACGTGTTGATTGATGCTGCACCGGTCCATGATGCCCCAGCTCCAGCTCCAGAAGTTGTTGTGGTGACCAACAACCAGCCCGACTCTCAAATGCCTATTGACCCTCCACCATTGGCCGTGGCCGAGGACGATGGCGAATACAGTGATCCGGAAGATGAAGAGCTACTCCAGCAACTTGCAGCCGAGTCTGAAGAACACGTCCGATTCGCCCAAACCCTTAACTCGGCAGCACCTGTTCAGGATGCCTTTGACTATGAACAAGAATTGAAGCAACTACGCAATCAACATCGTAAAGACCAGCGTGATGCAGATGAAGTAACTCAAATCATGATCAATGAATGTCAGCAATTATTGCGCCTGTTCGGATTACCATACGTCACCGCACCCATGGAAGCCGAAGCACAGTGTGCAAAACTCGTCTCTCTGGGGCTCGTGGATGGAATAGTCACTGACGATAGCGATATTTTTCTATTTGGTGGAAATCGCGTCTACAAGAACATGTTCAATCAGAGCAAATTCGTCGAGTGTTATCTAACCTCTGATCTTGAGAAAGAATACGCTCTCCACCGACAAAAACTCATTAGCTTTGCACACCTCCTCGGTAGTGATTATACCGAGGGGATCCCCGGCATTGGACCTGTTACTGCTCTGGAGATTATCACCGAGTTCTCTGACCTGGAGGAGTTCCGCGACTGGTGGACGCAGGTCCAGATGGGGGTGAGCAACCCGGACGATGCACATCTTGCGTTTCGGAAGAAATTCCGAAAGAAAGCATCTAAAATCTTCCTCCCGCCTGTATTTCCTGATCAGCGGGTAAATGAAGCCTATCTCAAGCCTGAGGTAGATGCCGACCCTTCACCTTTCCAGTGGGGGGTACCTGATTTGAATGGATTACGACAGTTCCTGATGGCGACGATCGGCTGGAGCCCGGAACGTACCGATGAGGTTCTTGTTCCGGTTATTCGGGATATGAATCGACGCGAGCAAGAAGGCACACAGTCGAATATTACACAGTTCATGGCGGGACCGCAGGGGGCTGGAGCGTTTGCGCCCCGAGTCCGTGGTAGTGGACCCAGTCGAATGGAGAAGGCTTTTGGGCGACTCCGACAGGAAGCGGAAACTCTTACAGGGAGAAATCCGGAGGGCGGAAATACTCAAGATGCAGAAAATTTAGAAGAGACAGGTATCGCTGCTACGAAACAGGGCAAGCGAGGGCGCACGAATCACAGTCAGGGAGGTAGGAAGAAGGGCAAAACCAGGAGGGTCTAGTAGTGTCAAGTAGATGATGGACATGATGGACATGTAAATCTGGGGAAATAAGTATAAAATAGATTAAAATGACTGATTGAAGTAAGTTGCATGTCGATGACCCGAGTGGTTGGTTATACTATTCTCCTAAGATGCTAAGATGTTCATCACTGATGGGCACTCGGCAGCATTTTGTACATCCCCGATGTTCCCCCACTGATCCGCCTGATAAGATTCCCCTGGGCAGTTCTACATTCTGCATAGTCTATACTACTATTATGATATTATACTATGCTATATCATATATAGCATATCATATTATATTATACTACGCTATGCTATACTCTATACTATATCATATACTGATTATACTATAACTGATTACAATGCAACGCTGTATGTAGACTCAATGACATCAACTCAACTCGATGACGTCGGTGATCGTGGGCTACAACCAAAGACGATCGCAGCTTGAAAAAAAGATCGAAAGCCAAGCGGATTGCTACTGCGGGTCCCCCTGGCTGTAATTGAACCATTCAATCAGCTGCAAGGTCCATTGAAGGTTTCTTAGTTTGGTAAGAAGTGGATTAATTGATTTGACTACTGTAAGTGGAACTTGGACTAACTGGACTGACTGGAATTGAGAGGGGGCTGATCCGCCTTCTCCGGGGCAACCCAAGCTCTTTTTTCCATCTTTTCCATCATTAGTTACTGGCTTAGCTGCTATACTGGATACTCTTTTTGTGGCTGATTGTTGAAGTTGTCGACGTCACCAGGGGATTTGCACCTTTTCTTCACCTTCAAATTTCCACTTTGATCTGCTTTCTTCTTCCTTTTCTTTCCCATCAATCAACGAACTCTCCCTTGGATTATCTCCTGAACTCATCCCCCTGTGTCGATCTCCGGTTGCAGTTCTGTTTCCGTCCTGCTCCGTCGAGGTAAGTCTTCTCGCTTTCCTTTTTCTTTTTTTGTCCTTTTTTTTTTCCTTTTTTTTTCCTTTTTTTTATTATAGTCCTTTTTTTTTATCTCACGTCACTACTGCGCAAGTTCCTTGGCTCTTGCGGACTCGGCGGACTCTTCAAGACTTTTCTGATCTTTAATCTCCTTCTACTACAGGTACCTAACCATTTGTCTTTTCTACCTCTCTTCCTCTCTTCCTCGCATCCAACCCAACCTCCTCACCACCACCACTCACCTCCGACATGCATCGTACCTATTCTATGCGCCAGTCGCGCGCCCCGACCGCTTCCCAGGTCGAGAACCCCCCACCTCCATTGTCGACCACCAAATCGAACCGCTGGTTAGGAAAGGGTGGCATCGGTGAGTGAGATGATACATCTGCTGGATTCCAACACTCTCCTCGACTGCAGCAAGCAAATAGCTTGCGCAAAATGGATTGGATTGACTTTGCGACCGGAGAGGGCGTTCTCTGGGTCTGGGGGAGAATAGCTCCGGGTGCTGCCTGATCGGGCCGGGATCTCCATTTTCTGCGGTCCCACCGCCAATCCCCCATCTCATGTGGATTTCCTCTCCAATTGCGCAGAGCGAGAGCGAAGGAATTAGCCAATTCCCTTTAAAAAAAAAAAAAATATCACAATGCGACAAAACTGACTCTGATGATAGGCCATGCCTTCCGTAAAAATGCCGCCGGTGCCTTCGGTCCCGATCTCGCTCGAAAGCTGTCGCAGCTGGTCAAGATGGAGAAGAACGTCATGCGCAGTATGGAGCTCGTCGCGCGCGAGCGCATGGACGTTGCTGTATGTATAATCACATCCTTGGGGTTTGATCGATGGAAAAAGATGAACCGCCAGCTAGAAATAGCTAGAATTTAGCTAACAGAACCGGCTAGCAACAATTGTCCATCTGGGGCGAGGCCTGCGACGAAGACGTTTCGGATGTCACGGATAAGCTCGGTGTTCTGATCTACGAGATCGGTGAGCTGGAGGATCAGTTCGTCGACCGTTATGACCAATACCGTGTGACCATTAAGAGCATTCGTAACATCGAGGCCTCCGTGCAGCCTAGCCGAGACCGTAAGATTCGCTTCCACTGTCGCACTCGAATGACAATCGCTAATTCGAAAATCCAGGCAAGCAAAAGATCACCGACGAAATCGCCAAGCTGAAGTACAAGGATCCCAATTCAACGCGCATTGTGGTCCTCGAGCAAGAACTTGTCCGCGCCGAGGCCGAATCTTTGGTCGCCGAGGCGCAGCTGTCAAACATCACCCGTGAGAAGGTCAAGGCCGCCTTCCAGTACCAATTCGATGCTCTCCGCGAACACTGCGAGAAGGTCGCCATCATCGCCGGCTACGGAAAGCACCTGTTGGATCTGATTGACGACACCCCCGTCACACCCGGCGAGACTCGCCACGCTTATGACGGCTATGATGCCAGCAAGGCCATCATCCAAGACTGTGAGGATGCGCTTAGCAACTGGGTCACTTCCAAGGCGGTGGTCAAGTCCGGACTGTCGCAGCGTTCGCGCACTCTGTCCCAGCGCCACCGCAATGCCATCAAGAGCCGCGAGGGCGGGGTCGATCTTTCCACCCAGGACCAGCCCATGACCGGAGACCGTGACTCCTGGCTGCCAGCTGACCAACACCCCAGCTACCAGGACGAAGACGGTGTCAGTACTGTGGATGGTGAAGCGCGAGGACGTGAGGAAGAGCGCGAGCCCATCGCAGCCTAAGTGACGTGATCGAAATTATCATTTCTGTTCTGTCACAACTAATGTATTGCCTTACTCCTGCTCAATCTGTCTTTCTTGTTTGATTTTTTTTTTTACTTTCCTTTCTTTTGTTTCAAATTCCCTTTCCTTTTTTTTTTTTTTTACTACTTCACGAATCATACGGCTTCGCTTCTGCTTTCACGACCGCGCTTCTCCTTCTCCGCACATCCTTCAGTCCATTCAAACCTCCCCCCTCCCCCCCCACATTCTCTTTTTCCGCGTCTGTCCTGCGTTTCTGATCGTGTCATCGCAATCAGTATAGTCTACCGGACTATATACCCTGTCCTGCTCTTATCCACTCCGGTAAATATACGAGATCATCCGATCATCGAAGTGGGTATCATGCAGATGCAGGATACAAGTACCTAAGGCATTCCTTAGGCGTCCAGAAGGGCTGTCCCTGTGGCTTTCTTGGCGATGGTCAATGGGAACTATCAAACCATCGGGGAGGATACAGGAAGCAAAACCATTCTGGGTAAATCCGGTCACGCAATTACCATCGAGCCTATTAGGTTTCCCTTGAAGTAACGAATGTCCGCTCATCTCCTTGCGTGCACCTCCACATGATGACCGGTACGATGTCGTGATATAGCATCGGGAGATCGTGCTCGCCGCACCCTTGACTTTCTTTGGTTTGGGGCGGGGGGAACAGGGGAGATTTTCTAATATCTTCGGTTTCCAATTGGTTCTTTATCATAGTATTGCTGGATTGGTCGAGACATTGGTGGACTGCTTGATTTGACCTCTCTCGACGATCGGGCGCCATTATGTGGGTTTTTGTGTGAAGGTGAAATTTCGCCTTGAATGGTCTCTTTTATGGTGGAGATGGCGTCAGTCATGGTTGGAATACGCAAAGCAGTTGATGTCGATTTCAATGATTCCTCTGCTCTTGTGCTTTGTTTTCAATGTAATACCATCTTGTGTTGGGGTTTTTTCTTTTCTTTTCATGGATGGATGGGTAATCAATAGGTGTTAATGAATTGTTAATTGATTGATCTGTTCTTACGAGTACTTTAGTGTAGGTAGTGTAACTTGTAGTTAGTACTTGATATTAGTTAACTAGTGCTGATAATTAGTACACATACTAATGTAGTACATTATCCAATGGGTATCTTAGATTATAGAGACCATTCTATACTCTGCAATATACCAATACTAACCTCTATTACGTACCAAGTTTCTTTTTGTATAAACAGTTAGTTCTACTCCGTAACCAATACTGAGGTACAGAGTACAGTACTGGCAATTACGAGGAAATATAATGAAAAAGGACACATCGGTCCAAGCAATGATTTCTGAGTGCAAACTGCGAATCCAGTCCAACGCAAAAAGAAAAAGGCGAAGAAAAAGTCCCATAAAACGTAACGCAAAAAGAAAGAATCCGTAACTTGAATCCACCGGCCTCTCCTTAGGCCTAACAGAACAAACACCACATCCCACAACAAACCACATTGAATCATCACCTAGCCCATACATAGTAAGGGAAAGGGCATGTTGATAAAAGAAAGAGGAAAGAGATATCCCATAAGGTAAAAAGAGAAAGATGATGGATCCTATATTCTTTTCATATAGAATCGAGATAGAGAGTAAGGGCCTAGGCAGAGACAGAGATGGAGGACAGAAGGTAAAGAGATAGGAAGCCCAGGGTATTTGAGAGAGAGGAGGTTCAGATCAAATGGGATCAAAGGGTCAAAGATAAAGATGTCGATTCTCAGCACGAAGACCATCCCGAGAATCGCAGAAGCCACGGTCGGCATAAAAGGGCCAAGTGGAAAACGAGAATTGGAGAAAGGTCGTGACATCGTCATGGTCCGGTTTTTCCGATTCCACTGGATGGAATGGAAGGCAGAGAACCCGCGCAATATAAGTAAGACAAATACTCCCATAAGCTGACGAGAGTTGGAGAAAGGAGATGGTACATGAGACGCAATAACAGGATCAGACTCAGGCAGTTCGCAACGCAGAAAGAACAAATAGATAGCTCAGGAAACAAAACGCAAAAAGAAGAAAATGAAGTAAGACACCAACTTTGATTTTGGATCTTACTCATCAGTGCCGACACCCTTCTTTTTGGGCTGAATATGTTTTTGCCCAGCACGTGTATTACTACCTTTGGAATTCTCCAAGACAGAACTATCTTGTGGAGGAGCGGGCACGCGGGAGGTTGTCGCTTCATGTTTCTCGGTGAGGAGGTTCTTCAACCAGCGATTCTCCATCTCAAGTTGAGCGACACGAGCCTCAAGAGAGGCGTTTTTCTCGGTTGTCTCACGGACGGTACGTTCGAGGACCTGCTCGCGTTGCTTCTTCTTCATGCGGAAGCGGGCCGAGGCAGCTGTATTGCGTCGACGACGGTCTTCCTCTGCAGCCACCCGTACACCTTCCTCTTGACCCAGAGCAGCCGCGATGCGGTCTCCGGGGATGGAGGTGGAGTACTTGGTGTTGCCCATTTGGCCGTTGGGCGGGGAGATGGACGAGGAGACGTCCGAGGGAGTTAACTGTCCTGGAGCATGGCCGAGGTCATCGGGTGCAAAGGGGACAGGTGGATAAATAGAGTGAGCCGAATAGGGCATTATATGGTCGGGAATAGAATAGTTGATGGACTTATCGCCCGGAGGACCTGGAGGGAGTAAGCGGTCTGGCCGACGCAGTCCACGAGAGGACATGATAACAGAGGAGCAGAATAGCAGAGACAGTAAATAGAAGAAGAGAAGAGAAGAATAAGATGAGTTCAGAGTGAAGGAGAAGAGGAAGAATGAAGAGGATAAGGTGAAGGAGGGAGGAGGGAGAAGAAGATAGATGGCTATAGCATCCAGGCAGAATCAGGGATCGCACATCCCAGCTGGAAAAACGGGGGAATTTTGGGGAAATAAGAAAGCAGCCAAGTCCATAGGGAAATAAGAGAAAACACCCTTGGAAAGATAATAGAAAGAAGGGTTCACTGCTGGCAAGCCATGACGCTGCGCGTGTCATTTGCTTGCGGGATTGCGTGCTCACTAGCTGTGGTGATCCCCAGTGCTTGCTGAAATATGCTAAGCACGAGCTTGGAGAGAACAAACCCAATTTTGTATCAAATTGGTCTGTTCTGCGTCCGGGGTAGCTCGTGCTTGCGATCGTGATGGATGTGCAGTATAATCCAAGGATATGGGGATGACGGTTAAAGGGAAGCCGTTAACCGCCAGGTTTCAACCGTTGAGGGTTGAAGTCTCAAGATGATATATTCCATCGATACCCCGAATTTGGCCCATTGAAAACACTTTCCAGATACATAGAATGGAAAATCATAAGACATGACTTGCAGTTCAAATGAAATGCCGACCGAGAAGCGCCAGCCTGTCACGAACCATCCAGCCGGGCGATGGCGCAAGAGATGCAACGTTTGGCAACACAATGCAAGCATAAATACAGCAAAAAGGGGATTTTAAATAATATATATATTCAAAAAAAAGACAGAAAAAAAAAATAAAAAATAAAAAAAATAAAAGCACATACCATGATAGGGATATCCTCGAAGATCAAGAGAAGCACGATCATCTTCGATACTGTCATACGAACTGACCGACAGACCGCCCATACCTTCAGTCTGATCGTAATCCATGTTCACATTGGCGAACGGGACCAGCCCAGTGTCCGCATCAAATGAATAATGCCGATTCTTGGCCGCGGGATCGGTGCGCGACAAAAGAAAATTGAAATTTTCAATTTTGTCAAAGCCGGGGCCTGGACGAGGTTGATCCTCCGGCATGATATGTGGAGAGAGGAAAGCCGCGAGAAGACAGAGAGAGGGGGGACGGGAAGGGGAAGAAAAGTAGAGGGGAGAGAGAGAAAGAGGGAAGAAGGAAGATAGAGGGAAAGGGAAGGTTAAAAAGTAAAAGAGAAAATAAAAATAAAAAAACAAGTCGACGTAAGACTCGGCCCCGAGCACTCTCGATCAGCGGAGGAGGAGAGGAGAGGAGAGAGGAAGAGAGGAAGAGAGGAAGAGATGTCGAATAGTTAGTTCGGGTGGAAAGTGGGCATAGACGTAGGTTGAATGGGGATGGGCCAAGGTACGGAAGGGAGAACACAGCAGCAGTTTAGCAGTAACAGCAGTACGGCACGACAAGGGCGATTCCAGGGCTATTCCATGGCCAGTCGCATACCGCGTCAGGAGAAGGACGAATCAAGTTAGAGATGACCGAAAAGAGGCAAAAGGGGGGGGGGGAGGAAGTGGATTGAGAGGTACAAAAGACCAGGAGGATGCAGTTGGAAAAGACGTGACGATGGCGGACGCAAGAAGATCGGCTAGTCGATGATCTGATAGATGGACCAAATCACGACATCGCGGGCTGTGGTTGGCTACAATTTAGAGGAGAGGACAGAGTATTCGAATTAATGTGGGAGGGAATCCGAATAAAGTAGGAGTATATCTATATAATTAATTCATTATAATTGATAGAATATACAATATAGTTACTAATGATGAAGTTGATCATATGTAACTAGTAGTAGTTATGTATAACTACTCCGTAGATATTGTTCATGTGCAATCCCCAGACTGCCACTCCACCCCAATTTTATCCGCGATGACGCGTGAGTGTAGAGTCTTCCGGAACTCTCTCCTTTTTGGTCCACAAGCCTAATTGACTAATTTATGTAATTTCCAAAATAATTAATATGCACAGTAGCCTCCTGTAACTATCCTGTATCTAATAAACTAACTCACTAACTGTATACTACAAGACTACGCTAACTACTCGTAACTAACTAAGCTTCGATCTCGATCTAGTCCTCTCCCCGTCTCATCCTAGTACAGCATGGACTACCTCAGCCTTTTCTACCCCTGTCATGCATTTTACATCGCGCCCCGGCGATGATCCGGGCCGCATCTTCCACGTTTCTCCCTTTCACGGAATACCCGCCCGACCAACTCGTTCCTGGCCGAGGATCGTTTCCTGCGCCACCATCCGATAGACCTCGGCCATCCCGCCATATGTACTCCGTACCTTTACACACACCTGCCCACCTCCCGCGCCAACGCCAATGCCTCTCCAATCCCACGTATCTCCTCCTCCTCCCACTGGGTAAGCTTTCGGACTTATCCCCACTACTCCCGTCCGCACCAATCCTGCCGTCGCCAGCAAATACTTTCTCCAAACCCGCCAATAATCCCGACAACACTCCTTCCCGCTCCGCCGTCGAAAACGCGAAGATCGACAAATGCTGTCAATCTCTTCGTCACCGCCGCAGAGATTAACTTCAGCGTTCAACGCCACGCCCAATTCATCCCGGCACGAATTTCCTAGAGTACGATATTTTGCCTCGAGTAATCCGGTCAATGTAGTTGGCAGGGGCCCTCTCCACTACACCCGAGAACCACCACACTAGGTTTTGTCCGGGACCCATCTGGCCTTGGTGCAGGTGGAGCCCTAATTATTCCACCGTCGAGAAAAACGCTCGGGACAAAGCTTGCAGATGGCTAGTCTGGATCGTCCGCGGAATCCCGGAAGAATGCCCCGATCTCTTTTGCTAGTTGGGATTTAAGAAGTAGAGCGGGCTTACGGTGAGACTGTTCGTTGATGTTCCCCAGCAATTATCGTTGCGATTGTACCTTGCTTGTCTCGAGGAGTCTGCGAGTTGTTGCGCCGTTATGAGTGTGTCGCGAGGTGGCACGAGGATATGATGTGTCAGATTGAATGGTCAAATTTTGATATCAGTTGGGAGGATGTCAATGGCGGTTGTGTGGGTTTTAGTGAGTTTTCACTCACTAGTGCTGATATATATAGTTGGTAAGGCTGTGTAGATATTTTAGAAATAACTAGAGTACTATAGTACTCGTTGAACTTAGTATCTACCTATATACTAGGTAGTTAGTAACTTACTAACACCATACTATTCGACACTTGAAGTGTCGAATAGTATGGTGCTCTGATAGAAGATATATCCCGGCACGAGCAACGGTGACAACATGAAAGTCATGAGATTGGAGTAAATTGGCTATCTCAAGCTCAAATCCCCAACGGAGATCATGCCTCCACTCGTCGCGCATATGGCAAGAGTAAAGTCGTGTCTGGCAGAGAAATTATAGGTGACAATGGGGGCTAGGAACTCGTGGACGTTGAGTCTCTTATTAACGTTATACATAGGTTGACATGCGGGGGAGCCATTTGTAAGCCGCGTGCTTGCGGGGTGAGATCTCGCCAACCTTCAGGGAAGTTAAGCTTAGATTAAAGCGACGGAAATCCAGCTGACTGGACGATACTACGTAGTATAGAGAAGTAGTAGTAAATGTGACATTCTTGTCCAATCTCTCTTCGCCGCCATTGATTCTTATATACATATCGTGATTGGGATCTATTGATAGAGGAGTGTATTACAAATGCGGTTGCAACATGATAGATATATGACCAAACCTTCAATATCCTTAATAAAGAATAATATCTCCTGAAGATAGATATCAGCCAAATCACTTTGTAAATTCTGAATAATCAAATCGCTGTAAACTATATACTCTATAGTTAATTAGTACGACGGAGCATCGGAGCCCGGGCAAAAAGGATTTCGGGAATCGGCACTCCCGGACCCCCGAGAAATGCCAACCTCGTGTGGCCACCGCTGAAAGACTTCAACAACTTTCCATCTGCGCAGGGTTCTCTCGTCAATTTACTTCTCCATGGTCTAGCCTATGAATTAAGGTGTATCCGCGCTATAAGGGATTTCCCGCGAACCCCCTCCTCGCTCTCAGACGCCAAAGTCTTGGCATCAATCCGCGGATTGCCCGGGGGAATGCACAACACAATCCGACAAGATCGTGGCATAAACCCCGGTGGTATGAACGCCTTCTCCACCCCCACAGTATCTAGTTCCTCTTCTGACCGGAGACGAAGCCAAAGGGTTGGTTTATCTACTTCCTTTTCTTAGTTCTTATTTATTTTTTCGTCACTGGAGGGGGGGCCCGACATTGTTATACGCCTCGTTCCCATTTGCCATCATAATGACGATTGTGCTAATGGTATACCTTATCAGGTCTGTGAGATGTGCTCTCGGAAAAAGACTAAATGTGAAATTGAGGGCTCACAATCAGTTTGCGTGCCATGCACTCGTCGTGGATCACAATGTGTCTTCCCCGGTGCCAAATCTGTGTCAGTGACGCAGCAGGAAGAGCAACGGTAGGTCTCTCTTTTCAAGTTCACAAGCTTCCCAGATTTTATCTCTGTCGGCATATGAGCACTTTGCTAATTTCCCTCAGGAATGAATACGTGCTGTCACTGAAGACTCGTCTGGAAAAAATCGAGACACTCCTGGAAATGGCAGGTGTCTTGCCAGAGGGCACGTCCAATGAACCCTTAGACGAGGACGGTGATGACGATGGCTCCCAGAATGATTACTGGGAGTCAAGCCACCCGCGTAATGGGTCATTGGAAAGTGCATCCCACCTACTGCCTGACTCTTCAGAGCCTTCTTGCCCAGCAATCAAGGATCCCGCCGGTGGTGACCTCGAGGGCATGTCCCTCTTCAAAATGCATGAAAGTGATGACCCTCGCTTTCTGGGACGTTCATCTTCCCTCTCGCTTCTCTCGCGAGGTGGTATCGAATGGATTAAGAATAAAACCGGCGACCTTGGCTTTTTGCGCGTCCTTTCGACCGATTCCGTGCATGATAGTCCGTGGGGTACGTGGCGACCAGACGTCTTTCATGATCTCTTTGCTTCTCAGGTCTACAGACCGTTGCCTTCACGATCTGAGGTGTTTTCGCTTATTGGTGACTACTTTCGATCGGTGAATAGGCTATTTCCCATTTTCCATGAAGGATCATTTATGAAGATGATTGAGTGGCAATATACACAGCAGACCTGTGATGATGCGGCGCGATGGGCCTGTCTCAATATGGTCATCTGCTTGGCTTACGAATATCGGTACTCAAACAGCTTGAAGCCAGAAAAGGACCGTGATAAGGCTCGAATGTATTTTAAGAATGCCATGTCTGTTTTCACAGAACTGGCTTTACGAAGAACGGATCTTTTGAGCGTTCAAGCGCTGTTGAGCATGGTAAATGTCTCTTTGCGAGGTCATCTATAAAACTCATCATCGCTAACTATTGCAGGCTTTCTTTCTTCGTGGAAATTCCGGTACTCAGTCTGCAATGCCACTCACTACGGCAGCCATGCGATCATGTCAGCGGATGGGTTTGCATCGAAACATCCAGCGGCCAGACCTAAGTCCCTCAGACCGGGAACAACGGCGACGTGTATTCTGGGTTGCCTTCTCAATTGATCAAAGGTAATATACTGATTCGCCTATCAGCACATTTCGAAATCATCTGAGACTAACGGCCTCTTTCCTCTCCCTTCAGTACCTGTTTAAGAGCTGGGAACGCTCCATCGCAACACCCCGATGACTTTGATGTGCCTCTTCCAGAGACGATAGAAGATGACAACTTAAACCCCGATACTGCTATCAACATCAATTTCTTCCGTCAAATGTGTCGTATGTCATTGATTAAGTGCCGCATTTTCTGTCGACTATATACCGCCAAAGCGCTGGTGAAGCCACCTCAAGAAATATACAAAATAGTGAAAGAACTACATGCCGAGCTCGAGGAATGCAGAAAGGCTTATCCACTTGACATGTCCAAGCAAAACGCCGCCCAATCTGATTTTCTTTTTGGTTTTGGGGTCGTTGGTCTTCGTCTTGTTTATTATAATGCCTTGATCATGATTCACCGAATTCCTCTCGTACAATGCTACTTGATATCCAATCGACAGGAGTCGGAGGAACTCAGGTCTCTGAGCGAAGCACGAGCTTCGAAATCAGCAGTCATTTGCGTTGTGGCTGCGCGTGACACTCTAAAACTCATCAATACCATGCCATGGGGGGATATTGCATGGATATGGTAAGTGTTACAACCCGAATAAATCCATACAATATCATACCCGTTTCTAATCAGAATCGATGACAGGTCCCTACTATACTACGTATTTACAGCAGCAGCAACCATCTTCTCGAGTATCCTCCGAGACTGCCGTCACCCGTCAGTACATGACGACCTCAACAAACTAAATATGGCCGCAACATTCTTCACAACTCTTACTCCAGGCGACGGACCCAATCATTATGCCGGTTTCATGACCAGAATGACCACCCAATTGGAGCGCATTGCTCGATCTTTCGTGATCAAGCATGAGAAACGGGCTCGTAGCCCTGATTCCAGACAGAATGCCGATCTACCGAGTTCAAAGCGACACACCCCGCATACTACCTCATCATCAAGGTCTAGACCTCGGCAGCGTCCCACGAGTCTTCGAACATCACTGAATAACGACGGTACAGCCTCCTATCATCAACCCACCAACAGCTTCCAACGTAACTCAAATCCATCCGCAACGGCAAGCTCCTACATGGCTGATTTCGGAATTCCGGAATCCATCGAAGGTTTACCACCAGTCAATTCCTCAGGATACGTTGTGCCTCTCAGCCCGGGTATATCAGAAAACAACCCAACCAGTTCCACCCAACCAACACCAGCGCCAGCAACAACATCAACCCACCCAAGCCTAATTCTCAGCAACAACAGCCCTGACTTAAACGCAATGACCTGGAACCAACCCCAACCCCAACTCCTCGACCAAATGCAAACAAACAACTCCTCCCCAATGGACACAACGCAATCCCCCTTCTCCCAAACCAGCGCCCAAAGCACATTTATCCCAGAATCCTGGCAAATCCCTCTAACAGCGGACTGGGAATACGGCGACAATCTCTGGTCCGGTCTCTTCCCATCAGAAGCTATCGCTGCAGCAGGCACAGCCCAGGAAATTCCCATGCCAATCCTCTCCTCTGAATCATTCCTCTCTCATCCGAATCCTTCCCTCCCAAATGATTCACAACAACCTATCAACCCGGAACTCCCATTTGGAACCGATACAATGGATTATAATCACCCGCCCCCTGCGGGACAAGGTCCCATTCCAGAACCTGATTTTTACTCATCGAGTTTCCTTGGTCTTTTCTGAGATCTGAGGAGGGTACTTTGGTTGAATATATTGAATCTTGCTTCGCGGTATTGGCTCTGAGTGATGACCTTATGATGTTCCTTTGACCACTACTATTTCCCTTTCCTCATGGATGGCAATGCCATAGCGTTCTCATCAGTTGGCATATAACACTCAGCCTCAGCATTTGAAGAGCCCTCAAATAAACTCTTTAGTGACTATCTGGTGACTACAATCTTACAATGATTGAACCAGGTTATTTACTAGCGAGGAATGATGTAGGAAATGAATAGAATGAACCAAATAATCATTAAAGTATCGCTGAACCGCAAATAAAAAGGCCCCATAACCAAGAGCCCAACTCCAACCTATCCTATCCTATACTCAATCCGATTCCCAATTCCCATCAAAAGAATACCCTCAACACAAAAGGTGCAGGGAAGAACAAGATCAAAAAGTTAAAAGACAAAAAAAATAATCAATCGCAAATTCCCTTGGTATAGAGCTTAAAAAGCAGACCCGGTAAGCATACGCACAGCCTTAAACCAAACGCCATTACCCAGCTGCGCCCCATCAGTAGAAAGCCCCTTTCCAAGAATGCCCTCCATCTCTTTACCAGATAATCCATTCTTATTACCAGCACCGAAACCATAAACCTTCGTCGCAAGGACATCAATATCGAAATCCAAAGATCCTATCTCTTTGACCTCGCCGTTACCAGGGACGATCCGTGTGCGGACGTTGAAATCCACATCGATGCGCTTGGCTGCGGTATTCTTCGCGGCGCCCTTACGACTAGGCGTGGTGGTCATGGCTGCATTGCCGAGGAGTGTGCAGCGGGCACGGAGGTATAGAGAAGAATTTTCTGGTTCGGACAGAGTTAGGCGTGTGACGCCGCAGAATTCTAGCATGCGAGCTTCGTTCTCTAGACCGACTGTGCGATCCCATGCGGCGGAAATGAAGCGGAGAAGTTGATTGGGAGCGATCTTGGATTGTTGGATTGAGGAGAGATGTCGTTGCATTGATTGGAGGACGAGTGTTGCAATTGGTGAAAGGGTCTTGCCTTTCAAGGCGCCTAGTTCAAGAAGTTGGTTCGTCTTCTCTGTGTTATGGGGTGTCCTTGTAGCGAACGCGCCAGGGTGGAATTTGATCTGGAGTTGATTGCGGTAGGACATGACCAACATCGGATCGGCGGATTTCTCTGGAATAGATAAAGCAGAGAGAATGGACCAGCCGGTTTGACGCTCAAGGCGTTGAACTGAGTTCTTCAACTCGCTGATATCGCGAGCACTCCACCCACGACACTCCTCCTTGATACGCTCTGCTTCCTGAATCTGACCCATGAACTCGTCACGCATCTCGGTTCCTGCATCAACGATCTCGGTCTTCTCTTGAACCTCTGCTTGAAGCTGCTCCAACTCTCGCTTCTTAGCTTCGATCTCTTCATCAACGGTGGATAGTTTTGATCGCGCACCGCGCAGCTCATCCTGGTCACAACTCTCCATTTCTTCAACTAGTTGTCGCAGAGTATTGGCTTCCTGTTCAAGAGATGCATGCTTCTCCTTCAATGGGGGGACAGCGTTTGCAAGAAGTTCTTCGCGCTTAGACAATAAAGCATCATCGGCTTTCATGTCATCCACGTGACGGATCAGGCCCTCTTTGAGACCTTCTAGCAACTTCATCCGCCATTCGTACCACGTGGCTTTGCTCAAAAGCCGCGCGTGTGTTTTGACGTTTCGGAATTGGTTGTCCATGATCACTCGAATATCTGGAGGGGCAGTCACATACTCCCGAAACAGTGGAGGATTCTCAGCATAGGTTTCAGCCTCAATCGAACGAATGACTTGTCGACCTTCAGAGATATACGACTTCAATTCACGGCAGGACTAGGCAAGGTCAGTGGAATCCAGAGTTGAAATTGTTGGAAGAAACTTACATGTTGATACAATTCCAGCATAGGCACAGTACACAGTCCAGCAGCTACGCAGTCGTCAAAGGTGATCGTGCCTGCCTGAGCAATAGCCTCCCCGGACCGTCGACTACGCCTCCTGGAAGCACTTCCAGGCGCGGTTGTGTGGCGTCTCTTAGTCGTAGTCAATTCCATGAAATGAATATTGGTCATATTCAGGAAATCTTGGAGCTGAATCGCCTCCACCTCGGGAACAGAGTCTTGATCCTGTTCATCCTCCTCCGGCTCTGGCTGCTGAGGATCCGAAGCAATGTGGAGAGAGTCAACTCCGTCTTTCAGAGGTGTGATTCCTTTCTTGGAAGCGCTCTGCGGTTGCTGGGTAGGTGTTGTACTACCCTTGAGCGGCGAAGAGCTACGAGCCCGACGCACAGGCGAAAGAATCGAGCGCCGGGCTGTATCTTTCTTGGTAGGCGAAGAAGGGGCCGGAAGTCGTACTCCCTTGACAGGACTGACATCATGTCCACGGAGACGTTTGGGAGAATTCTCAACTTCGTCGTCCAAGTCAAGTTCAGCAGGACGCTTGCCAAGAATGCCACGCGCGGCACCAACATGCAGGCTTTTACGAGGTCCAACCTTCTTCTTTGGGCTCATATTGGAGATCATATCTCTCAGGTTCGAATTAGTCTCGTTATTCGTCGAGTTCAGAGGAGGGATGTGCCCATCCTCTCTGAGCTCTTCTTCCTCGCGGTCCTTATCTTCATCTTCCTGCATCTTCAACGGATCCTCGAAGCGCACACCACCACGCGATTGCTGTTGAGGAACAAATTGAGGTGTGTTTTCACCCAGTGACAAGCGTTTATCAAGTAGAGCAACGACACGGGGAGACCCAAGTCCTTCTTTGTCAATCCCTAGTCCAGAAGAGCGGCGCACTTCACGCGGTTGCAAAACAATTCGAGGCGTTGATGACTCGCTTGATACATTCTGGTCGAACAAACTGAGATGGGGGGATATCTTCTTGCTCGCAGATTCTTGGAGCTCGAGCTGGAAAAGCTTCTTTGGGGAAGCACTTCGGAATGATACATTGGCCGATGGGGGTGTTTTGCTTGGGGTAGCTGGTTTTGTCTGAGGCGTAGATTGCTTGGGAGGAGTCAATGGCTTCTTTGTGGGCGACTGTGATTTGCGTGGAGAGCGGCGTGGGGTGTTAGACTCTGGCGTATTTGACATCCCCAACCCAGAGCTACCTCGAGGAGTCCGAGACTTGATACTTGCCAGGCTAGGGCTACCATGCTCCAAGGCCACTGCTGCGACTTGAAACGGAGAATGTGGTTTTGCTGGAGACCTGGCTGGGGATTTAGCGGGGGATTTGGCCGGAGACCTTTGAACGGTCTCTTGAAAGGGAGAGCTATTCAATTGACCAGACTCTGTTTCAAGTTCCATGAGCCTCTTTGCTTGCAATTTGTCCTGAGTCTCCAACCCTGAGGGAAGAATGCCACCAACTGCACCGGTCATTTCCATTTCCATTCCATCGTCAGAGCCAGCATCGTGGATATCACTCATTCGATCTGATCTAGGCGTGTCGGTAGCAGCTTGGCCAGCTTCATTGACCGCATTTTGCTGATAAGACGGTCCATTGCTGAGCACTTTGCCAATGGCTGAAGTAAATTCCATTGTCATCCCTTCATCCTCATCGTCATTGTCGTCATCGTCAGCCTGAGCAGAGTCTAACCCAGCGATTCCTCCGCCAACAACGTTTGTCATCTCCATGGTTTGATCATCATACTCGCTTTCCTGTGCAGTGGACTGGCGACGCACAGAGCTTTGTCGACGACCCGGAGACTTCCCCAGTATACGTCCAATCGCATTTGTCACATCCATGCTCATGTCTTCATCTTCGTCCATGTTATCAGAGCCGGGGGCATCTCCATCCGAAGTAGCTCTTGATGGATCGACATTCTCTTGATCGTGTCGGGCACTAATATCAGACCAGTCGAAACTTTGTCTTTGGCCCTTCTTGATCCAGGGTTGGAAAGCGCCAGTAATTTCCTGCTCTGCAATTTCCATTGACATTTCTCCATCCTCCTCATCGACTGCCTGTGTTCCAGCTTCCTTTGCAGCCTGTCGCAATGCCTCATTCAATCTAGCACTGGAGCTCGAACTCGAAGAAACGTCGGATTGGACACTAACGCCAGAGCGAGCCGTCATATCATCCATACTCATGGCTGTACTTTCAGCATCAAATCCATCATCTGACCCTGAGGATTGACCACCTTCTTCTACTTCCACTTCTCCTAAACTGTGCGCGCCGGTATCTTCACTTCCGACTGAGCTTCCGCTGAATGGGCTAGATGACATTTCGGAAGGCCCCGCGTCGCCACTTGATGAAGAACGACCTTGAATCTGGTGAAGGTCCTGCTGGGCAACAGGGGAGAAGCCATAGTCTGACCCAGCATCTGTCTCAGGCGATGATGGGGCTTCCTTCGCTGGAGATGGTGCTCCGGCTTGCGCATTCTGAGAAGTAGAAGCGCGTCGGGTAGAGTTTGCAGCAGACGAAGAGGTCGAGTCATCGGGGATTTCGACCACATTCCAGGTGTGCAATGTAGCCTCTGGGGCAAACGAGACGCGACGGTTCGCTATAGATATAGTGTTAGCTAAGTCTGAGTCGGTTTATTATTGCAATGAGCACCATACCCATGGATTTCCGCCGGGCCTCGCGTTTCTCTAGAATAGTTTGACGTTCGCGCTCTCGGCGCTCTTTGTCATCGCGTTCCTTGGTCGCTGCCATCTCATCTCGAATCGCAGATGTCGCGTTGAAGGTATCAAATGGATTGGTGGTATCATCGCCTTGAGCAGCAGGTCGAGGTGGTGTCGCAAAATCGATCAAGAGTCCCTCTTGGTTCTGGCTGCTAGTTTCCCAGCTTTGCTCCTGACTTTGCGACTTACGAGCCGGTGTTCGACGTCTTGTTTCTTCGAATGATGGAATGTTGCGCACGGGGGATACAGGTACTGTGGGCTTAAGAATTGACTTGAGAGGAAACGAGGCCGTAGACTATATTATCGTTAGTTCAATGATTGCATTTTTCCGTCGCGCATAGAAGGGAAGCCCAAAGACACAGAGCTACCCACCTTGCGACGATTACCATTGGAGTTTTGTAAAGCATCAAGTCCACCTGGTCCTAGACTTTTACTCCTTGATTTTTTATCCTTAGCTGCGGGCTTCGAGTCAGCTGCAAAAGGTGCTACTGTGCCGATATCTCCTGTCGCATTCTCCTTATCCAGACCAGACGTCATCTTAGACCGGGGTACATGTGCAATAGAACGGCGAGAGCGCACTCGCGCAGCACCGGAATCAGCGCGAGAAGACATATTGGCGATGTAGTCGAAGTAGGGTGCAAATCACCCAAGCATGTCGTTTCAAAAAAGTTAAAAGACGGACAACAGGGGACTTGTCGGCGTGATTCACTTCTTAGTCGCATTCCCCTCAACTACACGCCCTCTCCCGGGGCGCGTCTGTATCACGTGACTGTAAACAAACCAAAGTCGGACGAAGCCCTAACCCGCCTCGCGCTAGTCCCAAAATGGACTAGCGGCCACACACAACCGTCCGCGCACTTAGCGAATCTTCCTCAACTTCGAACGTCCATACGAGACCCGCCAATCTTTTCATCCGCAATTCGACCACCGCTTCCCCGTCGACCAACACACCGCAGCCATGGCGACCGAGTTGACCGTCCAGTCCGAGCGCGCTTTCCAGAAGCAGCCTCACATCTTCCTTAACTCGAAGACCAAGTCCAAGTCCAAGAAGGTTGGCTCCAGCCGCCGCTGGTACAAGGATGTCGGTCTGGGCTTCCGTACCCCCAAGAACGCCATTGAGGGCTCCTACATCGGTATGCACGACCTGCGATGAAGAATTCTACGTCCGGAACGAGGAGATCCAAGGAGTGATGGTCATTTTCGACGGTGGAAACAGAGCAACGACAAAAAAAAAGACAAAGGGACAGGGCTCAGGTTGTGCGGTTGAAAAAAAAAAAGTGGAATACGCAACAGAGTATCTATGTGATTTCTCTTTCGCAAAACGACCCTGTCCTCACTGGTTGTCTTCGAATTGCTCAGATTTCAATATTGAAAGAAATGAAAAGACCAACTTCTGATTGGAGATCTTCGATTGCCGGCCGGGCAACAGCATGGAACACTGGCTAATAACTCCAACAGACAAGAAGTGCCCCTTCGTTGGTCAGGTCTCCATCCGTGGCCGTATCCTGACTGGCCGCGTTGTTTCCACCAAGATGCACCGTACTCTGGTCATCCGCCGTGAGTACCTGCACTACGTGCCCAAGTACAACCGGTAAATCGATCTCTTCCCTTTGTCAGCACGAATCCTAGCTCATTCTTTTCTTCAGTTACGAGAAGCGTCACAAGAACCTTGCCGCCCACGTCTCCCCCGCTTTCCGTGTCTCTGAGGGTGACTGGGTTACCGTCGGCCAGTGCCGTCCCCTGTCCAAGACTGTACGTTGAACACCATATTGAAATTTGGGGTGGATTGGCATATGCTTTGCGAACATATCCCGAGCATGGCCTTTGAATATTCACTCAGAATTCTACAAAACGCATTCTGGAACCTGCGTCTAACCAACATTTTTTTAGGTCCGTTTCAACGTCCTGCGTGTCCTGCCCCGCACCGGCAAGGCTGTCAAGGCTTTCTCCAAGTTCTAAGCGTCGGATAGAGAAGGGTTGTCGGATTCGGCGAAGGAAGCGGTTTTAAACTGGATATAAGGGAATTTCTTGTACGGGGTCGGGATAGTTTACGAGTTTCCATGTCCCAGATACCTTGCTGAAGAATGTGTATCCACACAAAAAGCAAAAATATTTCATCACCCTCCTGCCATGGAAACTGTACAATCTGCTCTGGTGATATGGTCACTTTAAAGGGCCGACAGGGCGGCGTCCTTTTTTCGATCCTTGCACATACAGCCCGAGCAAGAAGACTTATCCAGCCGGGTTATATCAAAAAGCATGATCGGGAGTAATATTCAAAGATTTTAGGACGTTACTTCCCCCGTGTAGAACTCTCCGTTGATCGTTGTGTTTTCAAGTTCCTTTTTCCTTTTGCCTTTTTCTTATATACAGCCTTGACTATCTGAGTCGAATGCTAGTAGACTATCCTTTCTAGCTAAGCTAATCACTCTGCTGCGCTACCAACATGCCACTGAATTGCAAGGCCTCTTCAATAGGACATATCCATTTTAATCGGCTATCAGTGTATATCTCCACCTCGGGCTTCCGTTCATTCAAAATTCCCATATCATCAAAGATGCCAGCCCGGACAACTGTTGTTTCTTCAGGTTCACCACTGGAGTTGATAGTTTGACCAAAAAGAGGCGTGCCTATCAGAATCAGTATAAGTCGACATCTGTAACTGACTTCATTCAATGCATATATGTACCACAATCGGGGCAGAAATAATTCTTGATATTATTCCCACTATCTGCTACTTTCGCCACTTCCTTTGGGCTGCCCGAGACACGTAGTTCTGCGCTTTTGACAATAAAAACATACGAAAAGGGACTCCCGGTCAGCTTTCGACAATCATGACAGTGACAAAGACCCTATTTGATAGAAATTAACAGAAATCAGCCAGCAAATAACAGTTTCGTATTGGTATAGCTAAACTTACTGGCGCAAGAAGCTGGCCGCTATATTCAATTCGAATATTGCCGCAGAAACAACCACCAACCGCCATGACTGCAGAGGTAGGTCTATGAGAAGGGTTCGTGTCTTGTATCCAAATCTACAGAGCTATATACTTGTATATCAATTATCAGCGACTACTCCGTTGGTTATTTGATAATCCAATTTGCACTTGTTACTAAGAATCTTATGGTTGACCCCAACCATACAGCGTTGGGCCGCGGACCACTCCGTTGATGGTGAGACAAGACTTGCTTGCTTACTTCTAGAAGAATACTTAGTAAGTCTTTGACAAATCCGCCATCACTCATATCATCATGAACTCCCAAGCTAACTGTCAATGAGACCTTCAATTATCACACAATATGCTTAAAAGAATTGCTTTGAGAAGGAATGCAGGCGACATATCGATGGAAGCGGATGGCATAGTAGCACACAGCTCGCCATATATGGATACATTCATAAGTAGAATATAGCTCTTTTCCTAATTGTATCTATTCTCTGGAACTCAAATACTTGGGATCTAGTTTGTCTATGAAATATGCTAGTTAATCATTAATCATGGCTGGCGAGCGTGCAAATGCAACAAGTGAATCCTTTCTAATAAAACAAAGTCCCGTTCCTCGGTAGAGACTAGAATTCAATATTTGTGCTATCTATTCTAGCTCGATTCTTTTGTCATCATACTCCATATGTTGACACAATATGTGCCTCATGTCTTCTTACAATAGTCTGACAAGTAATTCTCTCCGTCGGACGGCCATGTATCACCCATCTCTGTCTCTGATACTTCTGGTGTCTTTTGAAAATTTTGACGTCCTGCGAAACTGATTGGGATCGGTGGTTTGGATTTGAAAATCAAGTTACCATGTATCGGGCTCGTCGGAGGAGATGCCTGTCTCCTGGGAACATCCGAGTCGCTATCATTGCAAACTGAATAGCCCGAGCTTGATGTGTCTCGCCGAGGGCATCGTACATCTGGGGATTGTGAACCCTGTCTTTCTTCTTCACTTGATTCCCAGTCTGAATCCTCCTCAGCCATTGGAGGATGATATGAGATTTCTGACTCGATTGTCGGAGCCCTGTTGCCGGGAGTGAATGGTAATGGGTATGTCGGCATATCGTTTGGCCAGACATATACTTCATCCTCTGGAGGCTCGCTGCGTAATCTGTCCACGGTTGCTTCGCAATCTAGATATCGGCAGCCGGTAAGCCATGATTCCTTGAAGCAACGACACATTCGAAGCCTGTATTCTGGAGGAACATTCAATAGTTCCATCAGTCGTGACAATGCAGCGTCGTGTTCGTGATGAGATCTGAGCTTCCTGGCAATTCTTTCATACAGAAATCTATCGCAGTATTTAGACCCGTGAATTAGGGGCAGTTGCAAAAAACTTCCAATCGTGGGATTGACTTCTGCGATATTTAGGAGGGTGTTGATATTGAATGTGCAAATAATCGCAGCTGATGGAATCGACTCCCACACCACGTATTCTCCCCAGGCGAACCAGTATTTGAGAGCAGTATTGGTTAGCTCAACCAAGGGCGTAGCTTTGAACAGACTTGTCTCCAGTTTGGACGGGTCTATCACAGAGATGACTGCACCATCTTGGTAACGAAGCGCTCTGTGAATCGGCGCGAAAGGAGATCTGAATGTGGAAATAAAGGGACTTTTGACAGGTGCTCTGGTAACATGATTCCTGAAGGCGAGCAGGAAGTCTTCACGCCCCATACTTTCCAGTTTCAAGCCCTCTTCTGGTGACTTGAAATTGGAAAACGCGCCGGCGATAAAAAATGGCCGGGTATTGATGCCTTGAGAATTCACATTCCACCAACGAAATAAAAGAGGCGGAGCATCTCGGGATGAACATTGGCCTGGGCGATCCCATAATTTGGATTCATAGAAAGAGCCAAATTGACGCACGGGAGACTCATTTCCCTGGTTGCTCCAAATACCCCTGTTAGATGTATTCTCATCGAACTCAGCTCGTGTTGATTCAGCATTATTGAAGTGAGACAAAGATCCCATGCACTGGTTCTCCTCAGAAACTTCCTTTTCCCTATCTTCCCTTTCTCTCTCATCCAATTTCTTCTCGTTCATCTCCCTCTCATCCATTTCCCACGCGCACCAAATACATCTCTTGCCATGGCTTAACACAAGAGCCTCAGTGTGTATGTTTTCTGGAAGTGAACACCTCTCGATATGTAGGGTCATTGCATCGTCATGTTCTTCTATGCTCTCTTGTATTGGAAGCGGGTCTGAGACTGCAGAATTGCACGTAAATGAAACAGGATCGGGTTTTGCGTTCGTTTGGTCAGAGTTCTGCAGTATATAAAATGAGCTCGGATTAGGGCAATGAGATATGAAGGTCGCATCAGCTCACCACTAGAAGAATGGATTCTAGATACTCCCCGTCGAATTTCATACCGTCGCATGTCAGTGACTCAACGGGATCACGATCTTGTTGCGTGATAGTGATTCCGAGCATAGTTGCGGTAGCTTGGATTTGCAGAATCTTCGATTTCCACTCTCCGTCTCTTGTGAAGCTAGTATCAGTATGCACATGATGCCATACTCCAGAGTTGCGACGTTTCATTGCGGACCATTCTCGATGGAGATAGTCGTAGGATACCGCATCTTCCATTTCGAGTCCCCTTGATTTGAGTTCGTTGCGATAAATTTCCGAGAAAACAGATTCGAAAGCTTGCGGGGAGAGAACAAAGAATCGCATCATGCAGCATAGAATTTGTCGTAATTGGCAATCCCATTGAACTTCCTCCTCGAGACCGGTCTGTGATATCCGAGTACCCATGGTGATCAAGTTGGGCGAGACTGTGAACTGGAAGGTTTAAGTTGGAATGATTGGGCTCAAGTGATACTAGTGTGGAACAAAATGTGAAGTTGATAAGACAGGACGGAAGCTGGAAGTAAGAAGGTCGAGTGATGGAAAACCTTTGGTGCATGGAAAGGTTGGGAGGGTAGAACTTGAAGCGGAAGAGGAAATGGGAGGAACGGGGAAGAGGAAGCATTCACTGAATCGCCGTGGAAGATACACTTGGAAGTCAACTTAAGAGTGATACTATCAAAATATAAGTTTATATTCAGATACTTAGCTGCTAATTAGGATGTAAAAAATAATAGGATACTGATTTACAAGTTCGACTATACAATTGAGAAGCGCCCTCTTCTGGTATATTATTTCCAAATAATAGTTATCTCTAAGTAGCTACTTACTGAGGTGGAACTATATCTACATTGTGACCAGTACATGTAGGTACCTAGTTGAGCACCTAGTAATTACTAGCCCTAGAGGTACCTGGTGGTAACAATATTATATATTAGGCGGTTGTTTGCACCTAGATATATTCCAGATAACACAATGCCATCATTATCTAACTACCTCCCTCGATGTAGACTTGTCATAGTCATCGAATAAAATCTTGCTTTCAACTTCTATAGCTACACTTATATCCAATATATACCAACCTTAGTGAATTCTTGAATTGTATGCTTGTATACTTCGCTGCACGAATGACAGCGCCTCGTGCGACTACCCGCGCTAGACCCGATTGGGCATCCAGCGTGGTGCCCAGAGATGCTCCACGCCCCAACTTGTCCCTTGCCCCCCTCGACCAACCTCCCTATCCGCCCTCAAGGGCTTCTCCCTCTCCCATCTTGCAATAATCACCTTACCGTGGCCATTGGGCACGTCAAGTACACGACTCCAGATCATTTGTTCCTACCTTCCATCGCCCTCAACTTCCTCCTCCCTGGCATCCGCCATGCTCCAATGAGGTACTGTACGGATAACTCCGGTGATGATTGAAACCCTAAGAGGCCACCACGAAGGCATTGGTTCCTGAAGCAGGCTCTTCGGTCATTTCGTCTCTCTTCATTTCGACACTGTATATTCCCCACCCGCTCGAAAACAAATAAATTCGAGAAGCGCGCGCCGATCATCATCTCCGAATCATCCAACCCCAAACACAATGACCAACTTCGAGAAATCGGTCAAAGGGGCCACAAAGCTCAAGGTGAGTTTGGGATGCGTGGGGCATAATCCAGTGATACGGCAACATTCTGACATCGCGCTGCCTTTCACAGCTCGCGGCCCCAAAATCCAAATACGTTGAGACCATCCTGGTGGCGACCCATACCGGCGAAGCGGGTGTCGCCGAGGTATTTCGTACCTTACAACACAGACTTCGTGATTCAGCATGGACAATCGTCTTCAAGGCCCTCATCATCGTACATCTCTTGATTCGAGAAGGCCAACAAGATGCGGCGTTGTTATATCTTTCCGACAACCCGAAGAAGATTGCCCCCAGCAATTTCTCCGAAGGTAAACTCGGATCGCGATTGAAACTTGACTCCCAGGAAGGCTTAGCTGATTTGTTATATAGCTCAGTCACAGGGAAGGAACATCCGCCGCTATGCGGAATACCTCATTACACGCGCGAGGGCATTCGAGGCCACTCAAACAGATTATGTACGAAGCGGATCAGGACGCCTGAAGCGCTTAAGCGTGGAAAAGGGCCTGTTGAGGGAAACGGAATATGTACAAAAACAGATTCGCGCCTTGCTGCGAGCTGACGTACGTGCGAACTTCCGAAGCTATGACTTGTCCTCGACTAACCACATCAATAGTTATTGACGGACGAACCTGAGAACGAGATTAGCTTGACTGCATTCCGCCTTTTGACCCTCGATCTTCTAACATTATACTCGGTCATGAACGAGGGTACTATCAATATTCTAGGTAGGCCTCACACAATTCTGCTCGTATATCCTAGCCACTAACAGAGGGCCTACAGAGCATTACTTTGAAATGTCAAGACCGGATAGTGAACGCGCATTGGCCATCTATAAGACCTTTGCGAAACAGACCGAAGAAGTGGTCCAGTTCTTGGGCGTTGCCAGACATTTCCAGTCTGCTACTCGTTTGGAGATCCCGAAGCTTAAGCATGCCTCGACCGATCTGGCACGTCTCCTAGAAGACGATTTGAATGACCCAGACTTTGACTTGCGTCGTCGGGAATACTTGGCCCAGAAAGGAATTAAGAAAGATTTCGGCGCACCATCGGCAGCAGCCTCCTCCGCTGCGCCTAAATCTGCTCCCGCTCCTGCGTCCAACCCACCCAAGCAAGCTCCTCCGCAGCAGAAACCCCCTCCCTCGGATTTGATTGATTTCTTCGAATCGATCGAAGACAATCAGCAGCCGATGGTTCAGCAAAATTCGATGCAATATCAACAAGGGGGTTTCCAGCAACCTCAGCCCCAGCAGGCATTCTATCCTCAACAGACTGGATTCCCGCAGCAGCAAATGCAACAGCCTCAAATGACAGGATATGGCCAACCGAACTCATATGGGGGCTTCCAGCAGCAGCAACAACAACAGCAACCCAACCCTGGAAATCCCTTTGGCCAGCCGCAAGCACAACCGCTTCAATCTATGCCCACTGGTGCAGGGTTTGGGGGATACACTCCGCAGCCGCAACAGTATGGATATCAATCACAACAAGCACCCGGCTCTTCAAATGGATATCCCTCGTTCCCTCAGCAACAGCAAGCGCCAGTGGCCAATCAATTGCAACCGCAGACCACTGGTACAAATCCCTTCAGACAGTCAATGGTGATCAATGCGGCAGCTACGGGCAACGGAGCACCCCCAGCCAGCCCACTTCAGAGACAGAGTACAAATCCATTCGCGAAGCGTCTATCTGTTGCTCACCAGCAGCATCCCCCACCCACCGAACCGGTCCCACCAGTTCCGCAACAGCCACAGGCGCTTCAGCCTCAACGAACGGGAACGAATCCTTTTGCTCGGAGTTCGTCCGTCCCTCCTCCACCAAACGCGGGATTGCAGCCTCTTCAGCCAAATCCCACGGGAAGTACGAACCCTTTCCGACAAAGTCAGTTTATCAACCAGCAGACTGGCCAGGGTTGGCAAAATAGCGGCCAAACTGGTACGATGGGTGGCCTCGAACAAGTAGAGACGGTGCCTGTTTTCCCGCGACCGGGGATGATCTAGATGATCTCGTATCAAGGGTTTCGAGGACCTGAGGTTTCTATAATCGTTCATAATTGCTCACTGATTCTCCCTATTCATGTTGTATTTCAAATTTCCCTTCCTATCTCCTCCCTCTTTACTCATATTGCATTTGACTGCTCGCGGCGCGAGCTGCTGGTACGTGAAACACCAACTTGGAGAGCCAAGAGGGATTTATGAATCTTTCTTAATGGTACTTGCAAATCATAGAAGAACCAAATAACTTCCAGTAAATGCTACCTAGCATTTGGTACCATTCTACTTCGTAGAGAAGAACTACTATATTAAGTGTTTCGTACATACCTATGTATAGTAGTTATAGGTAGTTAGTTATACTTCGTACACATGTCTGGAATCCGGAGAATTCCCCCGTTAGTTTGCTCCGTCGGATACCCACAATTGATTCTTCGGGAATAACGTGGCTGCAGCATCCTTCGGCTTCAACCCGACAAGTTTATTTCCTTTTTCCGCGACCAAAAAAGAAATCAAATTAAGATGAGACAACAAAAGCAAATTAAACTCTTTAGATTTGCATAATCACAGCCGCAGAACTCTGTAATTCTAACGTGGGGTGATGGACCTACATGTAGCTTGTCTGGATCTAAGTTGAGATCAGACCCTCTAGCGGGCCTCGAAGTTAATTACATTAGCCTCCGTACTTTCTTTCGGACTTTTGCAATTCATCTTCTTCTTCTATCTTCATTCTTTACTAGGATCTGGATTTTTACCTAGCCTGTTCTCCCCCCTTTCTCCCTTTGACTTCTTCAAGTATATATATATATATATATATATATACATTGTACCTCGACTGATTATATTACCGCAATCTCCCATCATCTCCACCGGGCGCAGACCGGTGCATCCCACTAGCGACGTGAGCGGGGAGTCATGCTTCACGCAGCCATGCGATGAGCAGAGAAATTAAGTACCCAAACGGTTTTCTTTCCCAGTGGATTCCCCACACCAGATGCGAATCTAGGAACTGCTGGCCACGTTTCTATCTAAACCTGTCTACCGCTCAACAGGCCCTGGGAGGCAAGGTAGCTGGTTCTTTTCCTTCTTACCAAGCATCAGCTTCGGATTAGCTGCCGGAGTAGGTTGGATCATGGACGCCCAGGAACCCTTTTTCGGTGGCTATGAGCAATCCTTGCCGGTGCTATCACGATCTCCAACTACACAATGGTCGGATACCCACGAAAATTCCCGGTCTGATCCTGTCGCCGTCCCTTCCACTACCCTTCCCCCAGCTGAGCTCCCGCCGATCAGCTCAGCCGCGCCACTGGTCTCCCAACCGCCGGCTCCACAACCATCGCAAGCGGAACCAACAGTAAAGACGGAGCGCAATGCATCTTCCAAAGTGCGCAAGCCTCGAAGGGCCGCCAATACAGCTACGGGGAAATCGACGCTGTTCTGGGTCAATACAGACCCGGAGTCAGCGTCTGGGGGCAGAAAGGAGGAAACGTTGAAGCGGATTCGGTCTCATGTCATGTCGGAACATAATCGGAAGAAGCGACTAGAGAGTACGAAACGCTATAAAGGGAAATCCTTTAAGGAGTTTGCTTTTCAACCACCCGAAACAGCCCCGGGGACCGTGGGACCATCCCCTCCACCAATATCCTCCTCTTCGTCGTCTTCGCATAGTCCTCATTTTACGGACGAGTCGGATGTCAAGCGAGAACTGACACCTACAACGACATCCAGCGCCAGCTATTATACAGACACATCTCAACAATCTTGGTTTACTGAAGATGTGGTGGGCTATCAAGACCAACCGACTGCGCCTGTGGTATGGTCGGTGGTGGGATCAGGGGCGCATGATCCATTTAATACTGGACATACACAGCTAACGGACCGAATGATGCGGCACTTGCAAACTTGTGGGTCATCTACTTTGTCTCTCTCAAAACTTGGGTGGAATTTCGGGCCAATTTGCTAATCATTCTCCTCGATTAGTTCTTTGGGACTTAACGCAAGAAGCACATCCACTACAAACCAGATATAAACCCAAGTTGCAGGCGCACTGGGGAGCACTAATACAGCGCGATCCGGCAGTCCTACACGCAACGATATGCGTGGCAACTTCCAATGCCGCCATGCAGCGGGGAGAGTTGCCTGTTCGAGACCCAAATCAAGCACGCAGCGCCTTAGTGGTAGACACGTTCCATCATCGCGGGGAAACCATTCGCTTGGTGAATGAAGGCTTGTCAGACCCTGTCAAGGCTTCGAGTGATGAGCTGATTGCAGCGGTATCTGCTCTTCTAACGATTGAGGTGAGTAGCCTCCGGTGGAAAGCACTGTGATGTAAGTATGGCGCTAACAACTTCAGATCGCATCGGGCAATCCCGATTATTTGAAAATTCATCTAGCGGGATTGCGGCAGATGATCGGGCTGCGTAAGAACTTTGCAGATGTGCCACCTGATGTCCGCTTCCAAATATCATGGTTAGTGTGCTTGCTTCATTTCGCGAACATCATGCGCTTAGCTAACCGCAAAACGCAGGACGGATATTCGAGTCGCCTGTATGGCAATGACAAGGCCCATCTTCCCATTTGCCCGATCTACTCGGCCCATTGGATTCTCACTCGTGCCGCCTAATGATGATGTCGCTCTGCTCGCCACCCGCCTACTTCCTTTAATCAAAATACCTGGCATCTTCAGTGATGCGTTCGCAAAAATCATCTATGATCTTCTCGAGCTCTCTTGGTACGCAGAATGGATCAAAGGTAGTACCGGATATAAAGGGTTCAGTGAAGAAACCGAGGACTACTTCAATTTCGAAGTGCTCTCGGTAGAGTACTCGCTTCATATGGATCGATATACACCCAGTGGACAAGAGAAAGGAGACAACTCTATTGAGGGATGCTGTCGCCTGGCTTGTTTGTGCTTCCACAATAGTGCAATCTGGAATTTCTACCCAATGATCGCACCGCTACTACCGAAGCCCATCCTTGCCCTCCGCACCGCGTTGGAAGCTACCATACCATCCGGTGTCTTTACCCTCTGCCGCGACCTATTAATTTGGATACTCTTTATTGGTGCAGCATGCAGCCAAATAATGCCACCTGAACGTACATATTTCGTCTCGGAGCTCGCAGCAGCCTGTCGTCTCCATGGCGTGACATCTTGGCAGGGAGCCCGGTCCATCTTGCTTGGCTTCTTCTATGTCGATCGTGTCCACCTTCCAATGTTACGTCAGATATGGCAGGAGGTCCAGTTACAAGCAGAATCATCGGCAGCATGATAAATATCTTGTGCTCGTGTCTTGGGACAAGCAATCTTTACAACATCTAATCACTATACCTATTACTCCTCTCATGACATGTGAATGAATGCAAATACCACGATTGTTATAAGCATGATACTATATAGGAAATATTATCAACGAATAATGACTCATTGAAACAGTCACTTACAAAAGCATCACAATTTGATGAAGCGCATCAGCAACCTATCTAAGCCATAGTCCGTAGTATGGGACTATTCCTCAGTAGACAAAGTCCGTCTGTCTACTATGTAAAACTTCGATCAATCACCTTCCTATTGCGCGATCCACCAAGACTAAATCCCGCTCTGAGCTATACTATGTATAAGATAGGCAAATGAGGAGCTAGCCATATGCCGGGTATTATCTCCCGTGCAGACAGACTATTTTAGCTAGGATTCTGACGCTATAACCAATTCGAATCCCCGAGCCTCAGCCGAAGATGCTGGCACTCCAAGCAAACAGGAAATGTCTCGTTACACACACATAATACTGCTCATTAAACTGGTTATTCGGAAAGAATCGCCATACATGAATCATCCACTTAACTTCCCGGGCCCATAATAAAGAGAGAAAAAAAAAAGGTATGTAATGTCCAGCCCGAGCTTCGAGGTCCACCGGATATCCCGAACTAATCCCGACCCCTGAATACCGAGCGTATCCCGAGCAGAACCCGGCTGAATGTCGGCAAACTCGGGACGGGATCAGGAGTTTCAGCTAGTAGTCTGACAGACAAGTCAAAAAGATACCTAAATCCTCTAACCCAAGCTTTTTTTTTTCTTCTCCCTCTTCTCTCAGCTGTACTCCGTACACATATACACAAATACACCCTAATTCGAAACCCAAATTAAATCAAACTCTACTTACCCCTTTACAAATCTACATTTTAGGACCATCTACAAAAACCATCGGACCCAGACCTAAATAGGTAATTCACCTTCTCCATCCACTATTGCGTCTGAAAAATAGAGTTAACTGAACGCGCGCGCGAAAGACTTACCTCAAGCCCAAGCTTCCCCCCTTTATCTTGTTTTACTCCTACATGACTTTACACGAACACTCTATTTTGAAAAAGCAACAGGTTGGAACCAATCGGCCATTTCCAGAAACAAATCCCCGCGCCTCGTGGATAAATTTAGACCATTCTCTCCACCTTTTATTGGATTTTGGGGAATCTGTCCGAGAACTATAAAACCGCCTTGAAACTAGGATGGAGTACGGAGTATAACTCGTTTGGTTTGTACGACTTTGAGGCGCGCTATGGGCATGGTTCGTAGATCTGGATTGTCCCTGATCGACCTTGCATATGGTTTATATACCCTCCTCCCCACGCTGACCTCGTCTGGCCCTATCTATTTGCTTTTTTTTTCGTTGAAAATTCGAAATCAAGTGGCGTTTTCTTGAATGTCTTTTATCTGGGATTTTTCTTCTGAAATGACCTACTATACTACTTGGATGGCTAATGGAACCTGTTTATTGACCTTGATCCACGCATTTACCGATTTGCTAAACTCGAGATGGGCAGACTTTGCATTTGTCTGACAGAACACACTCCTTTTGAAACTGTCCAACAACGAATTTGAAGCGATTGGAACTAAACTTCAGCTTGCTTACTAGGGGTTTAGGTCGTCCCTCAAGTTGTTATTGTCCGTCTACCTTGGTCTGGCTTTGTATGCCAGGGTGCTCGAATGGACACACGACTTTGTCCTACAATTGGGTTATACAAACAGGGTACAGGGGCGAACGAAACAGATATCGAGGAACAAAGACCAGGTACGCAGGAAAAGATTAAGAATTAACCATATGTGGATGAATTATTAAGTACGCGATAACAGACAAGGAGACTAGATACAACAAGGAAATCATGGGGAACGCAACGCGAAACCCCTTCAATCTCGAACCCAAAGAAGAACTACATTGTTCTCCTCGAGCCACGAGATGATTTGTGCAAACACTAACCCCGAAGACAACTCATCGAGAGAAAGCAAATGCAAGATACAGCAGAAAAACGGCGCAGCGACCTATATTCGCGTTAACGGTGCTGGCTTTCTATCAATGACGAATGAACGCCTCAATATGTACGACCCAGCCCGAACAACAAAAAAGATACAAGGCCGGTGCCACGCCACTTTTCAACAACGCCTTGGATGGCACTAAGGGTATCAGAAAACATTACAAACACAGCGACATATCCACCATCCCTTCATCCCGTCATGAGAGGAATGTATTTAAGCCAACTCACGGTCGGACTTCTGGCGGCGCTCGCGGCCAGTAGCAGACCAGGGGAAGTGGGCAACGGGCATGATGAAGAAGCTGTTGCTGTTATCGGCAAGACCAGCCAGAGCGTTGTACCAGGCCGCGAAAGCAGCCAGGAAACCGAAGAAACCACCAGCCATCTGGACCTGCTTGTGAGGATTACCCTCAGCATCGTGGTAGAGGTAGGCAATACCCAGCAGCAGGAAGGTCAGATCCAGGGTGAAGAACAAGGTGAAGAATGCAACGGTTGAGCGGAGGGTGCAGAAGACCAGGATGGTGGTGAAGATGAACCAACCCAGCAGGAAAATACCCATGGAGTTAGGGAAGGAGTCGGTATCACCACCCTTCATAAGAGCGGACTCGATATCGAAACCACCAGGAGTCAGAACAATGGCAAAAGCGAGCCAGAAACCACCATACGAGGAGAGAGCAGTAGCACCGAAAGTGTTACCAACGGCCATTTCCCTGAAATATCCATTAACGAACAGCTCGGATTGTCTTCAAAAAAGCAAAATATACATACCACATGCCAGCAAGCAGCTGGACGAGACCACCATAACCGTATGCGAGACCAACAACAATGTTAGGAGCAGTGAGATCACGAGCACCCATGTTGACGGCACTCAGGACGAAAGTGGTGAGGGCGAAAGCGCAGAGGCCCAGAGGAGCAGGGTTGGCGAACTTGCGGCCCTCGACGGGCTTGTACAGACCGGGCTGGAACTCGCCACCAAAGGCGGGGAGGCGAGCCTCCGCAGTGTTGACGTGAGCCAGAGGACCGTAACCAAAGCGAGCAGCCTGGCGAGCAACTTCGTGCTCCTCGGCCGACATCTGAGGTTGCATTGGTGCACCAGAAGCAGGGACACCACCACCGATATCCTTCTCGATGGCCCCGTTATTGGTAGTAGCCTCAGCTGCAGACATGATGATTGTGGAAAAGTTCTGGAAAGAATTCACCGGAATTAATTTGGAGAGATATTAAGAGAGGAAGAAAAGAAAAAAGGGAAGCCAAAAAAAAAAAAATAGTTCAGCTCGCTGAACAAGGGAAGAATAGCCTCGAAAATTTTTTTGAGAAGTAACACAGTTACAATCAAAAGATTCAAAGGTTGTTCAAAGGGGAAGAAAAAGCGATCAAAACCAAAAGCCAATCAGCGCTGCTGGAAAGGTTGGAATCAAGATGAACAGAGGAAATTGAAGGGGGGAAAAAACAACAGGGGGAAAGGAAGCTCATATAAGTTCTTGGCCCCCCCGGGGAAAGTAAGAAAAACAAGGTAAGCTCGGTTGACAATGTCGGGCCCCGTCACCGAAAATGCCGAAAAACCACCCCCCAAAAAATAACACCACCAGAAAATCATCAGAAAAAAAAAAAAAAAGGGCTGTTGGGGCAAAAGGGCGAAAGGGTGAAAAGGACGAATGGCTAAAAGTGGAGACCATTAAACTTACATTTCTTGACCCGCTTTGAAAAGGGTTGCCTCAATAAATTGCAATGATGTGCAGCTTGGATGAGCAGTCCCACCGACACTAACAGAGGTTAATTGGAGATGGGTTCACGAGAGTGAAACAAGGAAGAGAGACAGCGCAGGAAGAGATGGAGGGAATAATGAAAGTCAACCAAGGAAAAGGGAAGAGAGAGAGAAAAATAGAAATCTTCGGCGGATTCGTACGGGAAGGGATCTAATATATACGATGCGAAGCTACCAAAGAACTTGGGGGGCAAGAAACTCATTGGGGGGGAGGGGGAAAGAGCTGTGTGAATGACTAAAAATGACCGGTGCTTTTGTTTGCGACACGTCTGGATCTTCATCCCTCCGGTACGAATACTCCATACAGCAATAAAGGGCTCGCAAGGCTTGCAGGACTAGCATCTTGCAGGGGTGGGTGGACAGTATCCAGAACGAGCCGAGACGCCATACATCCGGGGGACGGCACAGCGGATGACATGGGGTATATACCATTCAGTTTCATTGGTACAATTGGTTTTGCCATTGGGGAAAAGATGGAGAGGTCCATCCGCGGGTACAAGACAAAACTGAACCATTGACTGGTCACGGAGTTAAGGATGGCAACAGAAGCCCGCAAACACTGTAGAAAAAAAAATACAGTGTCCAGTAAGTACTGTAGTGTGGGGAGGTCAGACAAGGCATGGAGCAGTAGTTCAATTGTTCTGGTGATCATTGTAACTGCTCTGTACTCGTACGGAGTTCTGTACTATTTTCTCCGTACATCTTGGATCTTCGGGCAGGTGGGCCCCAGGGTCATGGGAGATGGTGATGGGAGCTAACGGGGCCATTCAATTGGTGACGAGACGAGGAATGGAGCAATTGGAGCATTTCAGTTTGGAGGAAAGAAGTTCAGCTTGGCTTCGGGGAGAAGCTGTGGCGCGGTACTGCGGTACGCTTAATACACACCAAATACACAGTCAACTATGGGTAATTTACGTGGTTTGCTTCTTTTGTCTGGTCACATGATCACATCAACCGGCTAAAGCAAAAGAAACTCCACACTTCGCGTTGCTCGAACAAATCAGTTCCGTCCTGGATTGATCGTCTTGGATTACAATTTCATGTGGAATCCCTGGATTTACGCACCAATGACTCTTTTAGCTTACTCCATCCACGTTCCCCCTTTAGTACAGTATGTAGCCCCTTTTTTGGGAACAAACAGAAACAGAATAGCGATGGAACACGGCTTATCGCACGGTGCACCTGGTCTTGACGAACAAACCAGCCAAAAGACACGAACTAACTCTTAGCACCATGAGCCCGGCCCTCAATAAACTCCTCGAGACATCGCGCGCGTGGAGTACTCAACGTCGCGGCCCCTCGCGGCCCCTCCGACCGCGACAGCGACAGCGGACATCCTTATTAAACTTGACTTGGTCTCATCTCTTGTTTTGATTGAGATGATCCTTGATAGACTTTACACAACACGGCCGGGTTTGTCGCACCACCACTTCCGCCCTGACACTAGACCCTGACAAGGCATCGGTCCGGTAGGCAGTGTTTTCTTTTACTCCGTCCGGAACCCTCACACAGACTGGCGGGGAGCCACAGATGGAGATCGACGTGGACCTTTATGCACACTCAGACGTTTTAGTAGCCTCTTGTTTTGATTTTTCCCTCCCTAGCTCATGAAGATGATCGGACCATCATCGTCTTTTGCTTCGTTCCCACCCACCCCTTTGTCTCCATTGTGATACTGTTAGTCTCCGCGACGCGATCTCGGTGGGACTGTTCTACCCAAAAGGTTCTTGTGCAGGAACTCGCCCCTGCAGTGGAAATCTGTGGACTCGACCTGAACCGCCTGTGGATTACCATGGTGGATGCTGTAGATGCTTCGGATTCGGCCCGTTCTACGCCCCTCAGGAGAAGCTCAATGACACCAAGCGTGTATCAGATCAGCTCACTCCATAACAGACAAGCTCGAATTTGAATTGGTCCTCGTAAGGTCCCAGCTAGTTCCACAGTAACACGAGGCTCGCTACACCGAAAAAAAAAAATTTGTCAGTGCCTGACCACCTGTTCATTTCCTTGGCTTGGCGATAGTGAAAGGAAAATTTCATGTCAACAATGCACGCCGTCAGAAGGGGACCGGTGTTAGCGAAATGAAAATAATTGTTGCAAATTACTGTACGGAGTACATAGTAGAAACTGTTAACTTGTCCTTTGGACGACCATCGGCACGACGGAAGTTCAATGCATAGATTATTCCCTTGGCTGATGATCTACTAAACATGATTGATGGGATTTCACGACTATTGATGCATGTATCTTATGGCGTACCAGACTACTGCAATAGTAAGCTCGCCAAAGTCATTTAATTGACAGTCAGCAGCTAGCGGGCACCGAGTGGCTTGTCTAAGAATTTAACAAGCATTGCTCCGTGGCTACTGTGGAAATGCATGAGCTGAGATTTAGTTTCGTTTACGCTAATGTAGCTTTATGTTACAATGATTAAACTAATACCCTACTACATAGTACATACCTTGTACACATCCTTGTCTTTACTTGAAACGGCCGTTCCTCGTGTTTAGCCGGTCCGACACCTCGGGCTCGAGCGTCTACAGTAGCGCTGTCCTTAGTCACTAACCCTATGTATGTATTGATCCGTGTATGCTAGACATATGTACATAGTTAGTACATACATACAGTACTCCGTGCGCTGGAGTGTATGTACTTCTGTACAGGGCTGAAGGATCAGGATGAGGATTAGGCTGAGCGGTCCAGTCGATCTCATTGAAGGACTCTCTAGTGTAAACAGTACTGTACATACAAGTGCCAGTCTCCGCAATTCCTCCGCACTTAAGACGCACAATGATAAGATCAACCCCAGATTACCATCTTTGATATACCCAGGCAACCTCTGAAGTATACAGCTCTACTGTATACAATACAAGCCTTCCAATGACGCAAATGTGACTCTGTTTGCGGAACTCTCCACGTGGAGAACCCACGATCTCCCAGCTCGACCAAACTTTGAACTTCCCAAAAATACGGTATTCACGTTTCAATGGTTGGGATTCGGGGAATGAAGAAATATCTCTGATTATTCACCGACCCGGATTGAGCAATGGTAAAGAAATCCAAAAGAACAGAGCAGTTAATCCTCCAAAGCGAATCCCCATGCTTCGTCTCCCGTTTTCCCGTGCACCAACCAAATCAACAGCGTCTTATGATCTTCATTCTTCTTCCCGCATCTTAACAAACAGCATCATGCCATATGTATTTCATCTGCGGGGAAAAGATCCTTTTACCCTGTGCCGAGTCAGATCAACATGCATGGCATTGACATTGACAACAATTTTACAGTAGTGAATGTAGTCATTACCTTCCCCACATCTGTACTCATCTGACCGACCTTCCGTGCGGGGGATCAGTCCATTGGATTCGTCAATGCCTTCCTAGCGAGCCACGACTGCGTGTGCCGGTCCGAGTCGACGTCAGCCATGGCTCATGGCAGTATACAGCCGCTGCATGCCGGGTGCGTATGTGCCGCGCCTCTCCGGTTGATCTGACATGTCAGAGTCGAGAACTCTTCGTAAAATGCTCCTTGCGGCCGTGTATTGAGTCAATCCGGCAATGCCAATAGTAGCAACTCTTACCAGTAGTATAAAAATGACATACTTACGGCTTATATGATGATACTATATCTATACTGTATACACAGTTAGTGCCCAGATGAGAACTAGTGGATGATATTGGGAATTCGAGATGTGGAGGTACTGTAATAAATCCCCACCTTTCTCTCCAGTTTACAAAACCGGGATTCTGGGGACTCATTCTACGAACCGTGGAACCAAGGCTGAAGGGTCCTGATCAACTGGTTTACGATTAACCGGTCCATGCCGAGAAGAAGTGTAGAAGCCCCGTTCGTTTTCGGCTCGGCGGAGCGGAAGTCTGGGCTGATTTTCTTACGGCTATGACATTCGATGTCTCAATGTCTGCTGATATCCGGTGGATACCTCGGGTATACCGGATTTCCCCCATACCGAGTAAAAGGAACAAGAGGAAAAAAGAAAAGAAGTCCACCTTTATGAGATACGGTGTAGAACTCTACAAATTCACTAGCCTCAAAGAAAGTGTTGGGGGTGTCAATTTAGGTAGCATGCGGGGACAGGTTAGTATCTGTACTATAAGAATTAGAATTTGGTCAGGTGCAAGGAAGAACTGCACAAAGACGGATTCAACTGGACTAGTCTATGCTGTGAACGATCTCATTGCTCGAGAGTGTATGTTCAAGTTCGCTCGGTGGCGATAGTGTCCAATGCTTTGGGCCCGGGGGGAGAATGGGAGCTAGAATAAACTCTCCGATTGTAGCTCTTGCTCTTAGCTGCATCCAGATTCCCTAAAAATGGAGAGACTCGTGGAGCTCTCTTGTCCTGCGATGATCCTCACTCTTTGCAGCAGGATGGAAATCGCTCATCCTGCGGTGAGCTTTGTCTCAAAAACTGGGCTTCTGATGAGGCCACCAGCTAAAGACTGAATCAGAGTGATCAATCCTACTACTTCTTACCGTAAGGAGCGGTAGTAAGTCCTTTTGACTTCTCAATGGTCTGATGTGGTTGTGCTGTCCGCCTTGAGCTTGGCTGACTGATAGTCTGGAGGCATTGGACTTGTGTACATCCCATGTGCAGCTCCACTCTTATCATCACCTACTTCAACAAATCTCAAAAATCAACAACAATAACAATCTCGCCAGAATGAGAATCGTCTCCCCTTTTATCTGTATTATAGACTATGCGAAATGCATGTCTCATGGGATGTCAACACAACTCACCGTGCGGGGTTTGCAGCAATCGTCGCGTTGTCTACCGCACCTTTCCTCATCAGGGAACGACTGGGCGAGGGAGGACATTCTACCTATCTCGACTTGGAGAGATTCCTGAGAATCTCAGACTAAAGAGGAGATGTTTGTCATCTCTACCTTATGGTAGCACCATCTAGCCAGAACTAACGGCGCTCTGCCTCTCATATCTCTCATTTCAAGGGGTTATCAAACAATTAACCTTACGGATGCATCGTTCAACCGTCTGTGCAGCATCTGTGCACTTCTCCTGATTGCGGCATATCCCGCATACTCCCCCGCGATGCAACTCGACCGACGGGATCAAGCTTCTATTTGAGGTATCGTCGCGGCTGTTATCGGTCGCCCAAGCACCCAAACACCCGCGGTTCTGGTCGAGATCGGCCGAGGTGAGCGATAGATACGACTCTGTTAATGCACTGACAATAGGAGCGGGGAAAGAAGAGGAGGTCAAAATGGTCTGTTTACGCACTGGCATCAACGAGATTCTTTTCTTTGAGCGTTTTGAATAGTTTCTCTAGCACGAAGAGACAGACAATCGAATCATTTTATTTGAAAACATGAAGCTCTCACCCGAAAAAGACGATCCAGTCCGCCGTGGTAGCGTTGACGTTGACGTGAAAAATGGAATCATTCAAGAAGGCAAGGCGGATGCTGCGCTGGAATTCCTACGTGATGAGGGAACGCTCGGCGCGATAGAGGTGGATGAGAAGACACTCGTTCGCAAAATTGACTGGATGATTATGCCACTCATGTGGGCGGCGTATAATCTTCAGTATCTAGATAAAGTACTCAGTAAGGTGCCGTTGACAAAGACGACGACTTCTCAACCTAACAATTCTTTTTCAAGTCAACTATGCCTCCGTTATGGGTTTGCTGAGCGATACGAATATGCGCACTGATGAGTTCTCAAACTTGACTCTGGCCTTCTATGTGACTTATCTCTTTTTTGAATTGCCGACGGGATTCCTCATGCAACGACTACCAACAGCGAAATATCTCGGGTTCAATGGTATTTACTGCTAATCCTCGAGACTCTCAAATTGTAAGTTAAAGTTAACTAATTGACCTAGTCACTCTCTGGGGTTTGATGACAACGTTAAACTGCACCGCGAAGAATTTCGGAGGCTTGATGACTCTTCGGGTGTTGTTAGGATGCTTTGAGAGCTCAATTGCGCCAGCGTGAGTAATATCTATGACCCAGAATACGTCGTATCTACAGCTAAGCAATGTCTCACATCCCACTAGACTCATCCTAATCACATCCATGTGGTACAAACGAAACGGTACGAAGATCTCCACTATATCAGTCCCTTTCACTTGAGCTTACACTCGACAGAGCAGCCAAAGCGCATGGGGACCTGGTATCTAGGCACAGGAACCGCGACAATGATGGGTGCACTAGTTGCCTACGGACTCCTCTTCTACACAAATGACCAGTTCAAGTCCTGGCAAATCATGTTCCTAATCTTCGGTCTAATCACAATAGCCGTCGGAATCTGCATCTTCATCTTCCTCCCAGATAATCCTATGACATCCCGACTCAGTCACGCCGAAAAGGTCCTCGCCATCGAACGCCTTCGCGAGAATCGCACTGGCATCGAAAACAAGCACTTCAAATGGCCCCAGTTTGTCGAGATATTCTGTGATCCACAAACGTACCTTATAATCATTATTGTCGCTGCAATGAATGTCTCCAACGCAACTATTAGCAGCTTTACCTCGCTCATTATCAAGAACATTGGCTTCTCGACGAAGGAAACCGAGCTCCTGAATATCCCCAATGGAGCGGTTAGCATCGTGAGTATCGTGATAACCTCCTACTGTGCCTCGCGCTTCGATCAACGTTGTCTTTGCGTTATTGCTTCGTTGACGGTAGGTCTACTTGGTGGTTGTCTCCTGGCGTTCTCGCCAAAGGATATGAAGGCTGCACAGTTAGCAGGGAACTATCTCACTCAAGTAATTGGATCTGCCCTACCAATATTATATTCTCTGGCTGGCGCCAACGCAGCGGGCCACACGAAGAAAGTCACCATGAACGCCATTCTCCTGATGTCCTTCTGTTTGGGTAATATTCTTGGCCCACTGACATTCCGGACTGAGGACGAACCGGATTATATCCCTGCAAAGATTGCACTGGTGGTTACTGTAGCCGTGGCCATTGTCTTTGCATTCTTGTTGCGCTTTTATTACTCGTGGGAAAATAGACGTCGAGATGCGCGACATGAGGGAGAAGTTCATCAGGAGAATTCTGAATTCTTGGATTTGACGGATCGACAGAATCCAGAATTTAGAGTAAGTTCTTCTACGCCGATGTTTATATTTAAGCTTGAGTTATCATGGGTTGAGCATGAACTGACTTTCAATAGTATAAGCTGTGACCTTTAGACACTGTACCAATGAAACTGGAGACGAGTAGTAGGAGCCCGCATGAGATTGAGTAGTTAGGTAGATACTAGTCTAATTATCCTTCTGGGACATGTTTTCAGAATTATGTATCTTGCATTCATCTCATATATACTGGTATACATCAACAGTACTAGATTAAACCAAAGTACGCTATGCAAAAAGCAATCTAATGTCTAAATCCAAATCCATAGCACCCTCTAAGCTCCAACCTGGGTAGCCTTGAACTCAGGGCTAAACTCCCAATCGATATAGTCCTTAGGATCCTTAGGAACATAGAATGTATCACGATCGTAGGGAACAAGCGGAACATTCGCCTTAATCCGGAAAGGCAGATCCGGGTTCGATGTCCAGGGCCGTCCAATACCAATAACAGTATCATACTCATTGTACTTCTCATCAATAGCCTGAAGAGCAGACTCAGCCTTATACCCACCAGCAATAATAACCGGTGAAACATTTCCATAAGCCTTCAAGAAGAACTCCAATTCATCCGGAGTCTCCTCGACATCGGCATTACCCGCAATCCGAGGCTCGACAATATGCGTAAATGCCAGCTTGAATTTAGCAGTTTCCTTAGCGAGGTAAGTAAACTGCGGAATTGGGTCTGCCATTCTCATTCCCTGGAATGTACTGAAAGGCGAGTATCGGATACCAGTACGGTCCGCACCAATGGCATCAACAACGGCTTGGGTAACTTCCAACGCGAAACGAGCGCGGTTCTCGACGCTTCCGCCGTATGAATCAGTTCGTTGGTTCGAGTTATCTTGAATAAACTGGTCAATCAAGTATCCATTCGCAGCATGGATCTCGACACCATCAAAACCAGCCGCGACTGCATTCCGCGCAGCTTGCGCATAGTCCTTGACAAAGGACTGGATATCAGACTCGGAGAGTGGGCGGGGAGTAGGTGCGCCTTCCGCGGCGGGAATATCGCTTGCAGAAACGAGGTCATAGTTGCCCAATTCACGAAGATAATTTGGGTCTGCGACGCGGCCGAGGGCCCAGAGTTGGAGGTAGATGTATGATCCCTTGGCGTGGACTGCGTCGGTGATTTCCTTCCAGGCGGCAATTTGGGAATCGGTGTAGATACCGGGGACATTTTTGTAGCCACCGGCTTGTGGGGAAATGATGGTTGCTTCGGTGATGAGGAGTGTTCCTGGGACTGAACCACGCTGGGCGTAGTAGTCTTTCACGATGGGGAGAGGGTTGTGGTCGTCGTCAACGCGGAAGCGGGTCATTGGGGCCATTGCTAGGCGGTTTGATAATTGCATGCGCCCGACTTGCATGGGCTTGAAGAGTTTGCTACTCATTTTGGATGATTTATGTGTCTTTGACTCTTTTTCTTTTTTAGAGGTAGTTGAGAAGATTTGGAGGTTTGTTTGCAATTAGCCGTAGAGGAATAAGTTGGTAAAAATGATAATTAGATATCTTTAGCGACACAGACACGGCCTCCTTTATATACAAATCGATCTATTCAAGACAGTCTAAAGAATGTGAAATCGACCCACCGAATGATTTCCAAGCAAGATTTCCGGTAACTTTTCTTACTGTTCGACAAGCCGAAGTGCCGAAAGAAGAACAAATGCCGAATCTGATTGGCCGATGGAAAGTCTCCGAGGTCGGTAGATTCCACCCCGACGGGACGATTTAAAGATTCGGACGTGCAGTAAGGAGTACTTACATACAGAGTAGAGAAGGGCAGAGTTGCCACTGGAAGTTTCCAAGGTGTATTAGAGTTGGGTTTCATATCTGCAAATAACATACAATCTTGATTTGTTCTTGGATTAAATTTGATCACTGTCCTGAAGAAAAAGCTACGGATCAAAGCCGGATGAATAATGGTGAGGCTGACAAACATCGACGCCTGTTTAAAGTTAACTAGGTTTACTCCATACTGTACATGCATTGTACCATGTATATGCAGGGTCGTATCCGCTATCCTTCACAATTCACATATGACCAAAAAAAAAAAAAAAACCAATAATTGAATATATGGTATTTCGTGCTATACAAGATAATACGTAGCACAGTAAGAAAATATCATTAATCCCCTACAACGCCGACGTCCTGGCCCGGCCAGGTTGGTGGTATCACAAAATTGACAAATATGGCTGAAAAACACACCGATTACAAACTATCGTGATCGTTCCAGCTGTCGCGCCGTCGATTCCAGTTGGGCATTGAAGCTCTGAATTTGATGGAGGAGACCCCCCTGCGCGCCAGGCGCGCGGGAACTCACCTCCTCCGCCATAGTTCGTAGTAAAAATTCCATCTCGGTTGAAGATGGCTCGTTGGAGGGTGGTCCACGATGTTGACTGCGGTCGAGTGCAAGTTCAAGGGTGTGGACGGAATTGTTGATTGTAGTTCGTGCCTATGAATGGTTGTTAGCGAGGACCTTTCCTAAAGCCAGAGACTGCATGTATTCAATCACTTACTGTTTTCGCATTTTCTTCTTCCATGTGCTTGCTGCGCACTCGATCCATCTGTAGAGCTATACTTTCTCGTTCCCGGCGGACTTGATGCAGATGGCTTCGCAATTCAAGCATATCGCGCTTAGCCTTCTTGAGCTGTACACCGAGAACGAAATTGCTGTCAAGCATTTCACTCAAATCTAACAAGCGGCCATCTAGCTCCATACCAAAGGTCTCGACGGCCTTGCGCTTGCGTGACCATTCGGCACGCCGCGTGGCATTCGACTCGTTCTCAATTGCAGTCTTCAATGTTGTAAGGGTCTTCTCCAAGGTCTCACGGCAGATTTGACTTAGTACATCGGCGGAATTTACGCCTCCGCGACTTGGAAGTTTGGTCCTCTCAGCTGAATGTTCGTCTGGAGTCCCATCCTCTGCTTCCTCGAGACCGCTGCCAGAAGTATACACGCCACCCAATGCAGAGACGTTCGCAAGTCGGTGAATAGTAACGGGAACAGTCTCCCCACGAGGTTCTCTTGGCTTTCGTTGTGTTCGATCAGATGTCTCCATCTCCGCTGGCTCTTCGGTTGGAGAAGCCTCTGCTCGGGTACCTCGCCTTGCCTTTCTTCCGGACTGGCCACGACGTTGACTTTGCGATTCTGGTTCAACCGCCTGCTCCGGTTCCTGAGAAGACTCTTCTTCGCGTGCCTCTGTCTCTGTCTGGCCCTTGGTGCCACGTGTTGTCTTGGGGCCCGATCGACCTTTGCGAGATCTCGGCTCCACAACCTCCGTCACTGGTTCTTCATCTGCCTCGCCATTAGTCTCGGGTTCAGGTCGAGTCGCTTTCTTCTTGGGTTGCTTTCGCGTCCGGGATGCGCCAGCTTGGGATGATTCGCCAGCATCATGTACAGGGTTCGTCGGAGCTTGAGGTCGTGATTCGGTCTCTGTATTATTTGAGTCCTTTGCAAGTGAGAGCCGAGCGCGAGTACGCTTGTTTCTAGCGGTACTTTCAGGCGGAGTTTGCTCTTGTTGATCCCGCTGCTCGTGTGAAGTCTCTTGCACCCCCTCTTCGGCACTTGGTGATTGAGAGCCGTTTCCATTGACCTGGCCAGCTGCTCTCTTTCCAGGCTTCTTCTTCCTTGCGGCTGCTTTTGTACGCGTTTTCTTCTCGTTTGTGGCTGCATCAGAACCAACGTGGTCGGCAGAAGAATCGGCCGTAGAGTCATGACTAGTCTCAAGGGGGTCCACAGAATCGTTAGGGTTTGCTGGCACATTGGCCTTTGACTTTCTTTTCTCTTTTGACGGAGACGATATAGATTCCCGGAAATCGTTGCTTGGCGGTTCGTTTGTATTTTCTTGGTTCGCCTGGTTTGGTGAATTGGGTTTCCGTGTCTTCGCCGCGGATGGCTCATTTGTATCTGCCTCCGGTTCGACCTGCGGTGACTTGGACTTTGATGATGGAGAGCGATTGGGTCTTGTGCCCGCAAGCTGTTGCGGTTGGTCCACCGAGGCAGGAGCATTTGTCTCTTTGCCATTGACTATTGGGTTTGGGTTCACATCCACTTCCGTTTGCTCTGGAGTATGATCCTCTGGAAGGGGTGGTGAGGGCAGTTCAGTTGCATTGTTCGTGGTTTCTAGCTGGGGTGCCTCGGTTGCTGAAGCTTTAGCATGCTCAGCTGGCGTTTCTTGAGGACTCGCTATTTTCGCTGGGCTGTCACGGGCTGCGCTTTGGCTATTCTGCCGGGAAGATATATGTAACTCATCATCATCAGGAGGATCTTCAATCTTGTTAGCTCAGGAGTCGGTCTGTAGAGTTGCCTGCACGCTCTGACATACTAATCTTTCGTCGCTTATTACTGCGCGTTTGCTCTGGAAGGCCGTCGGGTGGTATGTCATACGCAGAAAGGCGTGGCGGGCGATTATTACGCGCGCTGCCTGGTGTGCGCTCAGGTCTGTTTGTCAAGGACTCGGTTTGCGACGAAGGATTCTGGGGGGTTGTTGAAGTTGGGGCTATTGTTTCGGTTTGCGATGATAGTACAGGCCCAGGTACGATAAAAGGTTGCGCAGGCCCTGAGATTCCAAAGGTTGGCCCTCCAAATGAAAATCCAAAGTCAACTTCCTTGGTCTTGCGCGTCCTATGTTGAGGTCAGTTCAAAGCTTCTGTGTTATTGTTTCGCGGGGTAAGAGGCGCGTACGCAGCTCCGCGCTGTCGCATTTGTTGCCGTTCCTCGCGCGCTAGATACAGTTAGATATCATAAATATAAATCTTTCAATCGATCGCGCACTTACTGGATGCCATTATTGAGGAACGGCGTCGAAAAAAGACGCGTCGAGTTGATGGTGAAAAGAGTACAAACGCCAACGGCGGTCGGAGAACTCGTCGATCGGGGCCGATCCATTTTTGTGCCGACTTCTCCGCAACCGCCAACGCTCGACTCTCTCGCGCGCCTCTACTTTTTTCGCCTTTCGCCTTTTATAAGAGAGACGCTCGAGCAATTTTTTCACAATGGTCTGGTTCTGGGGGAAAAGTCAGGAAGACCCGGTCAAGAAGCTTGACCCGGGACTTCGTGAGTTCCTCGAGCAAGAGACTCCAGACAAATATGAGCCTGCGTCCAATTTGAAGCAACCAGCATCTTCTCCGACACAACCTCCGACCCAAGCACAGATCCCCGAGCAGACAGAAGAGAAAGACTTTAAATTACCGGCTGCTTCATTATACCAGGATGGTCGCTATGCCCACCTATGGAAAACCTATAAGCCGCTGGCTGAACAGGAGGAAGAGGACGCTGCCACCGGCGGGGCGAATCGAGTGATTGAGAAGTTCAAGGAACGTGGAGATACAGTTCAGCGAGCAGCCATGGAAAACTGTGCGCTGGAGCATGAAGCCCTGACATTATGTTTCCAGACGGGCAATTGGCGCAAGCAGATTGAAGCCCGGTTAACAAATTGTGCTGCGGAGAATGGAACCTTTTCGCGATGCTTCACCACCCAGAGTGTAAGTGACATATCGGATCTATATCTTCTTGTTCATTAGGGTAATATCTAACTATCCTCCAGAAATTCCTCCAGGCTCTCGGCTACGCCTCCTCCTTCCAATACGATGCCGAAAAAGAGGAGCGGATCCAGATGCACGCCGACAAACTTTATCATCAGATGCTGGATTATGAGAGACGTGTCGAGGAAGCCAAGGCTGCTGGTGAGGAAGCACCGCCTCTTATCTCCCTCTTCGACCCCAAGCAAGCCCCCAAGATCAGCGGCAAACGATCCGATCTCGATATACCCAGTGGAACTACCATTCCGGAAGGATTCAAGCCTTCCAAACCACTGCACCAGTTGACACCTCATGAACGAGAGTTGGAGATCCGAGCCCATAATGCAGAACTAGAGCAACATAGGCTCTACGCGGAAGAGGCGGCACCATTTATGAAGACTCATGAAGAAAGCCGGGCTAAACGGAAGGAAAAGGTGACGAGTTGGTTTGGCGAGAGTATTGGGAAATGGCTTGGATGATTGGGTGGGATTCAAGCAATATGTATTTTTATCAATTATCTGAGATCTCCAAATTTATGTTGTAATTATTATTGGGCAGTTCTATGGTCATGACATCTATGTAAAGTACTAAGTTAACACTGCCACTGCCAATGCCAATGTCCGCGACAGTATTACTATTCAATTCCCCGTGAGATATACAACCAAATATTACTGGTGGTAATATCTCTGAATAGTTTACTTCAAGTTCACATTTATTAGTACATCATAATATATTATACCATCTTGAATTCAATTAAATAACTATATTTTAATATTCTAATAGTTGAGTCTACTAATTCTCCTGTGGACTTCGGTCTAATCTAATCGCGGTCGCGTCTTAAGTCGAACGGGTTCCCGCGCAAACCAACTCGAGGCATCATCAACCTCTCTCCTCTCCTCTCTCCCCTTCTTCTTCTTCCTCCCTTTCACTCTCCCTCTCTTCCTTTTTTTTCTTTCTCCCATTTCTTCTTTCCCATTTTAATGTTCAAATTTATTCTTACTTCCTCACAAAGCCTTGCCGATTCTCCCCCACTCACTCAGCTTGGGGTCCCACTAAAGCAACCCTATCAACCCGGCTGGCACGAGCGAAACCGTATTGAATCCGCCGAGCCCGTGGCGGGAATCTACCCTCAGAACACATTCGCACCATAGGTTCCCTGGCTACAACTACCCCAGAAAACAGCTTTCGGAGCTTCAGTGCCCACCATGAAGGCCTCTCCATTGCTCATCTCGTGGCACAATGACAATGCCCCGATTTACTCCGTGCACTTCGACCCCAATGGCAAAGGCCGCCTTGCAACAGCTGGAAAGTGAGTACTCAGAGAACAGATTATCGCGTCGAACTTCACTGACATACCGTTTCTAGTGATAACAATGTTCGAGTACGTTCTTACAGCCTTCTTCCTCGCCGTTAATCCAACTACCTGTACATTCCCTCCTCTAACACATTCACAGCTATGGCGAGTCGAATCGACCGGAGAGGAACGCAATGTTACATACCTCAGCACACTCTTGAAACACACACAAGCCGTCAATGTCGTTAGATTCTGTCCTAAAGGTAATTCCTCCCATCCCTCATATCAATGACCTTTAGAGACGCCTTCGATCTGACACCACCTAGGCGAGATGCTAGCATCTGCCGGAGATGATGGCAACGTTCTGCTTTGGGTTCCATCAGAGCTGCAGACGCAACCCGGGCTGGGAGAAGATCGATCGGATGACAAGGAGACCTGGCGGGTAAAACACATGTGTCGGTCGTCTGGAGCGGAGATCTACGACTTGGCCTGGTCGCCCGACGGCGTGTTTATCATGACGGGTAGCATGGACAATATCGCTCGGATTTACAATGCTCAAAACGGTGAGTGTCCCCAAGGACAAATCATAATACTGTTACCCGTCAATTAACAGTAACCTTTGCAGGGCAAATGGTACGACAAATTGCCGAGCATTCCCACTATGTCCAGGGCGTCGCATGGGATCCGTTGAATGAATTTGTCGCAACTCAGTCATCAGATCGATCAGTTCACATTTACAATTTGAAGACCAAAGACGGTCAATTCACATTGACACCGCATGGCAAGGTTATCAAGATGGACCTGCCAGCGAAACGCCTAGCTTCTAGCAGCCCTGCTCCCCCGGAGCCAGCAAGCAGACCACAACAAAGCAATACAAGCTCGATTGCTATTGCTTCGCCCGCCCCATCTACCCCAGGAACTCCCATGGCATCTAATCTACCAATGGACCCCCCTCCTGTCTCTCATAGCCGCCGTTCCTCCTTTGGATCTTCTCCGTCTATTCGACGTTCCGCCTCCCCCGCCCCATCTCTCCCGTTGCCAGCAGTGAAGCCTCTCGAGGTTTCATCACCGAGTCTTCTGGGTGGCCTCGGGGTCAAGAATGCCAGTATCTACGCAAATGAGACTTTTACATCCTTCTTCCGACGACTCACGTTTGCGCCTGATGGAAGCTTATTGTTTACACCGGCTGGTCAATATAAGACTAGCCATGTGTCAGCTACTGACCCCTCAAAAACAACTGACGAGATCATCAATACGGTGTATGTCTATACACGAGCTGGCTTCAACAAACCACCGATTTCCCATCTCCCTGGTCACAAGAAACCGTCCGTAGCAGTCAAGTGCTCGCCGGTATTCTACACCTTGAAACAAAATAACCAGCCCGTAAAGCAAATCACGCTTGATACATCCGCCGAGGGTGACATGTTCCCACCTTTGCCTGACTCGGTTGTACCTGCAACTGCATCATCTACCAGTCAGCCAGCCATGGACCCACCGTCTTCCAAGACGACCGAAGCCCCTAGCAGCGATAACACTCAGAGCTCAGCGGCTCCCGTGTTTGCACTCCCGTATCGTATTGTTTATGCTGTGGCTACGCAGGATGCTGTCCTGGTTTATGATACTCAACAACAAACGCCATTGTGTGTTGTCAGTAATCTGCATTTTGCTACATTTACCGACTTGACCTGGTGAGTCATGAGCTCAAGAGCTTTGAAGAATCTACTAACAATTTCAAAGGTCAAATGATGGCTTAACATTGATAATGAGTTCATCCGATGGATTCTGTTCGACCCTATCATTCTCTCCAGGAGAATTGGGACAGATCTATACGGGACCAACGGGACCGGCCTCAAGGGATATTGGCTCTGCCACCACTTCGACCAATGTCACTCCCCTCCCAACCCCTACACATCTTCCATCTCCAGTTAGGGCTACCCATGCACCCGCACGCAGTGGAACGCCCACCGCTCCTGCGGCTCCAGCACCGCCAGCAAGCCCTGCACGATCCAATTCGGCATGCTCCCAGTCATCCTCTCAACAGCCTGCCACCGTCTTAAACAACCCAACACCAACACTGGGCTCCGTTCCACTTGTGACGGCTACACACTCTGCGCAACCGCTCCCTCTCACCACTCCGCCCCAAACTCCTATGCCAGCCACAACCCAAAGCGGAGCGGCAACAAATAGAAGCAGCGTCCTGGGCAAGCGAGATACCGGAGTTGCCAGCGAATCCGAGAAGGAAGATAGTAAGGGTGCCGAACCCGAACCTCCAGCCCAACAGCCAAAGAAGCGTCGCGTTGCCCCCACTCTTATCTCAGCGGGAACCGACTCAGTCCCAAAGGATCCCAACCAGGATTCCCAAAAATCCAGTTGAGTCTAGTCTGTTATTGGTGACTTTGCTCTGCATGCGCCTGGGTCACCTCTTCAATCTACAAATCAGCACTGGCAGCGAAAAAATAAAGCAATTCAGCTGACCACTGTCATTTCCTATTTATTCTTCACGAATCACGTCTCACCCCCATTCCCCTTCAACATCAGCTATGCAATTGCAATTGCAATCGCAATCACAGCATCTTTCTTAATCGTCTTGCAATGCATCCTTGCATCGGTGATCGATTTTCGAAGCTCCCGGGCTCAATCGCGCATGATGTTTTAATCCTTTCCTATCATCCGATCTATCCACCCATTTATCTCTGCAATGCTATCATTCCCCTCCAAATTTGCCGTGCTTCTCATCGCACATTTCATTTTGATCCCCATGAAGTTCTGGCGCGGCTTGGTTATCATTGTTTTGCCTATTGTATTTCCCGATGAGTGTTCTATAGTGATTTCCTATTCGTAAACCTCCTCATACTAGAAGGATCTCTTGATATCTTGTTTCAACTACTATGTGTTTTCTCCCCATCGGGTCGTTACCGGATTTATCTTTGAGTTCGGATCGATGGTGTGAGTGGTGATATTGAGATTGATCATGACAAAAATGAAAGAAAAAAATCTTGAAAGTTCTCATTGTCACTTTTGTAATTGTAATTTATAATAGATAGTTGGGTTAATACCCATCGCACCTAACAAATATTCTTCCTTCGCAGAGAATAGTCAGCCCATCAAACCGTCAGTATCAATACTATAACATCACTTTGTTTCATCAGTAAGAAAACCGAGCGCATCTAGTAAAGAATACCCATCCGGCAACCTAGTTTTAGCCTCAGTTGCATGCTTTCCCGCCGTCAAAGTCGTTACAGTACCCGGTGCAACATCCTGACCCAGAGGTAAACGATTAGCCCAACGAAACAACGCCTCATCACCCCTTGCACCACCAGCTACAAAGATAAACCTTTGCATGTCAGAACCAAAAGACTGATTCAGTATCCAAGATGCAGCAACTGCCTTCGAAGCGTAGAGTGGTTCGATGCTTACGGCACCGATATCACGTACCACGCGAATATCTTCACGGCCACGCGCACCGTTGATTTGATCTGCTAATTCGGATGCTTGTTTGATTGCAGTGTCTTTGTCCGTGGCTTCGGAAAATTTAAAAGTTATTGTGCAGCGACGTTCTTCGATACTGCTTCCTTCTGTTCGTTCGGCGAAGTACTCAATGACCTTTCGAATGCCGGTATGCCAGTGTTGCGTGCGTGTCATGTCTACTAGGGAGTGCCATGTACTTGTACCGGCTAACTTGACGAAGCAGCCGTTCTCAGCTATGAGGCCTAGAGATTTGGGGAGCGAGGATGTAGATGAATCTAGTTGTTCTGAGCTGCGGTCACTGGTCAGGTAGACTGTGTTTTTCGGATCGTTGGCTAGAGTGTGGAGGATATTGATTGTCTTGTTAGAAGAGCATTTTAGCTTGGTGTCTGCTGAGTTAAGGAAAGTCGCACCGTCTTCTATAAAGAAAAGACGGCATTTCGGAGAAGTGTAGGAATTGTATGACTCTTTGAGATCCTTTATGTGGAGTGGACAGATGGAGTAGGCGTCGCGAGACTGTTGCATGCTGTGAGCTTCCATGAGTGAGTCCTGTAGAGATGAGTACCAGGCTAAGGCTGTATATGGTGATTTTCGTTTTAGGAGGTATTCCCAGTTGTGCTTCTTCCGCTCTGGGGTCATCTCTAGAGCTTTATTTATAGTGTCGGCGCATTGCTTAAAGTCCCATGGGTTGATAATGAATTCATGGCCTTGGAATATAGCTGCGCTTCCAGTGAATTCGCTTAGGATGAGAGAACCGTATCTTTGTGAGGCCAATTCACCATCCTGACAGTGGATGAAGTCATGGCTTGTCAGATTCATGCCTTCGCGAAGGTTAGTAGCCATGAATATCTCGGCTACGCTCAATAAAGCCAGAAACTGAGCGTAGCTTATATCCTGCTGGAGCAGTACGAGAGGCTGGTGTGTGAGAGATGAATATATCGAGTTAATTCTCATTGCGATCTTCGAGACTTGCGCTTCTAGCTCTGGTATGTCGGAGACTGAGGATGTGATCTGTACCAGGACCACCTATGTCTCCATAAGCCCACATCCGCGAAAGCGTTCAGAAGCATGATGTCCTTACATTATCTCTCCATTGTGGATAAGTGGTCAAAAATAACTCGTAAGCCATGAGTTTCTGTTTGATCCCGCCTGGGGCATCAAGACGGTCTCGCGCCACAATAAGATGTTTCCCCTTGTATCTCTGGGCGATGCTGGATATCCATTCCTTGACTTCGATGGATTGACGAAGAAGATTAAGAGATTCGTAATCTATACCTAAAGGCTGGCTTTTGACATGAACGAAGCGATTATTGACCTGAACTCCATTAACCGAGACCTCCAGCCTGCGAAGTCTACTGCAAGTCTGAAGAAAATGGTTGCAGTATTCCTCAGTCTGAAAGCCAATTAAGTCTGCACCAAGAAGGCCGTCTAGCAGTGCCTCCCGAGAATTCAAGCAGCGAAATACTTCTGATGAAGGAAATGCTGCGTGTAGGAAAAAGCCGATCTCTGCCGTTGGTAACAATTTTCTCAGCAAACCAGGTAATGCTAGCAAGTGGTAGTCGTGTACCCATACACAGTCCCCTGATTGCCAATGGTCAGCTATGGTAGTAGCGAAGGCTTCGTTGACTCGAAGGTACTGTTTCCAGGAATAGTCATCGTACTCGGTGTGTCGAGGAGTTTCCTGCATCTGGTAATGCAAAGCAGGCCAAAGCACGGCTCGACAGAAATGAGCATAATGACCTTCAAACTCACTGTCACTGACAAATACACTTAGAGATTCGTAATCTTCTCTGAGAGTTTCTTTGATGACATTTGTGGTTCGTGGCTTGAGCGAATCTGTTGGCATCCCCAAAGTTCCTACCCACATCTTATCTTGCAAGATACCCGCCTCCTCTGCGGCATGGATAGCATTCTGAAGACCGCCATGGCCTTGTTCAGCAGCTTTGACCACCCAATCGTCATCCGCTAATAGTGTTCGAGGACTCGCGGAAGGCTCCTTGATTATTCTAGTCGGTGTACCATCTAGGAAAGAGTCTCGTGATTCCTGAAACGAGAATGACCGATTGAGAATAGATGGATGAGGGTGGGATGTTGCTTTTGACCGGGGTTGATTGAACTTTCGGCTTTGACCCCAAGGCACAGCTCGCGGTTCACTGGGACCGGGGCCAACTGGATCATCTGCTGTGGGTATTTCACCTGCAGACTGCGAGGCATAGGCTTTGAAGATCCTCTCGTCTTCTGTCGTTGCTCCAGGGGTTAGGGCTAGACTGCTGGATCTCAGACGAGGCCTGCGCCGAGAATCAGGTATCCGCCCATCTATGGGGCCAAGACCAGAGTTGTCTACCGCTGAATAGCTGGGTGAAGGCCTTCGTCGACTTCCACTGCTCCTACCCGATGGTTTGAAGTCAATGGTGTAAGGGAGAAACCTGGGTTACAGGAAGTGAGTGTAAGGAGTCGGAAGTTGAAGATGAGGGCGTACAAGGGACATACAGCGATGCAATAAAGAGCGTCATGTTATCGGGTGGTACTTTTCGCTTCGGTGCAATCTTTTGGACCTTGGACCAGATGTGATATATTTTGTCACGGAGACATAATGCCTGTCGTTGTTTATTATGAGAAGATGAGTTGGTGGAGAGTGAAAGGGAAGTTTCATTTTACTCTCACCCGAGGGGGGAAGCAGGTGGATTGGTCATGCAATTTTATAGATCGCTGCCCGATCATTCTGTGATAGTCAAGTTTGGCATATAACAGTACCCTATGATAATTTATATCAATATTAATAGAGGTTTAGCAGCACTTTAGACACTTGAGGTATTGGGGTGGGCTTTGTTTTGTTTTGTTTTTTTTTTTTTTAAAA
>Ga0102593_1000310_pt1 | contig 99167 bp, 86 predicted proteins | sample AraplaCol_mMS_r2_2_FD_76862 | JGI IMG/M metagenome (GOLD analysis project Ga0102593, IMG submission 76862) | Arabidopsis root microbial communities from North Carolina, USA - plate scrape MF_Col_mMS_r2 (SPADES assembly) (version 2) | ecosystem: Host-associated > Plants > Roots > Endosphere...
GGGGGGGAATGGGGTTGCGTGGAGGTTGAAGTGATGCCGGGGAGCTGTGAAGGACGCGAGAGCAGCTCGGATGACGCCGCACCGCTGCCTGTTTGGTCGGGCTCGATCTTCGACTGCGTTCTTTTAATCCATCTCAACCCCACATTTTCAAACAACTCTTCACACTTTCATAGTATCCCGAGAGTTCCATTTCTTGACATTAATCTGATATTTAATAGAAAATACCCGTTTCTAGAGAGGCTCAAAGTTCAACGCCGTGCGATCATGAGTGCTCATGTCGTGGTGATCGACGCGACGGCTAGGCGGGCAACAGTCAAGACGACGCCGTCCAAGCATATGACAGATGTATTACAAGAAGCATGCAAGAAACTTGGATACAACTCTAGCCAGTATGGCTTGAAGTGAGTCGGCATTTACGCTCTCGACAACACTATATAGTATACTGGATACTAACACATCTCATCTTTTAAAGACACAATCGCAAACAACTGGACCTTTCCCTTACATTTCGTCTGACCGGCCTCAGTACTGGAGCCAAGCTCGAGCTTGTACAGTTGTCTCGTTCGCCATCGGTCGTCACAGTCGCCCTCCAGCTCCCAGAATCCGAAGCTCGCGGGGTTCCCAATGGTCGTATACTGGATAAGTTCCCGAGTACAACAACTCTTTGGCTGGTTTTACGCAAGTTTGAAGCAGGAGTGGCAGGAAATGCGTCTATGAGAAATCTCACAGCTCGTGGAGTGCCCAGCGCTTCTGCTGGGGATGGCGGATCTGCCCGTTTGTTCTATGAGATTCCAGTGCTTCAGATTCTAGATCGTGAACTATCGAGCTTTACGGACCTACAAAAGTCACTTGCGCAGTTGGGTATCAACAGTGGTAACATTCTTATACGACTAAGTTTTCGACGAACAGAGGAACCTATCGAAGAAGCGATGGTTAAGATTGGCGAATACTTCAAGTCGTCCGGTGATGATACCCCGGCTCCAACTCAGAACCAAGCTCCTGTTCACCCCGCCGCGGAGAGCAAGGATGAAAATGCTTCCCAGGACCCATCAAAATCTGCAGAGCATGAAGGTTCTGAACAGTCAACGTTGACTGCCCCAGCTGGACAAGATGGCACGCCCTCAGATGCTCCTCCACAGCCGAGTTCGGGCTTAGCCTCAGATCGATCAATTACTGTCTTCGCCCCTCCATCTGCGTCTACACCATCATCCGCTCAAATTCCCTACAACGAAGAAGATTATATCCCCTCAGTGGAGCATGCGAAGGCTCACCAGCGACAACTGAACCAATCCTCTCGAAATCAGCGACTTCTTACTGATGCCGAGATTGCTGCTAAAGCAGCCGCAGAAGAGAAACGACGCGCTGAGATCCACGAAGTTGACGTGAAAGTGCGCTTCCCAGATCAGAGCCAGGTGGTATCAAAATTTGGACCTACAGACACGGGCAAGTCTCTTTATGGATTCGTACGTAGCTGTTTGGATTCAGCATACACGGGAGAGAAGTTCGGGCTCAACGTGTTTGTCAATGCGGCACCAGGCCGTCCGGGACATTCCAAGTCTTTACCGGAGTCTGATCAGCGCTTGATACAAGACCTTGGACTCGCAGGCCGTGTACTTGTCAACTTTACTTGGTCTGATGCTGCGAGCTCTACTGCCCAACAACGCCGAACGGATCTCCTACGCCCCGAGCTTCGTGGCCAGGCTCGTGAAATGAAGATTGAACAACCCCCAGATATTGCAGAAGAACCAGCAGCGGAAGCTTCGTCCTCAAAGGCAGCAAGTTCAAGTGGATCTGGAGAAGGCACAAAATCCTCTGGATTGCGAAAGAACGGAGGTGTACCGAAGTGGCTGAAATTGCCCGGCAAGAAATGATCGATATAGGATCTATCTAGGATTCTCTACGAATAACATAGATGATACTGAAATGGCATTGGACTCAAGTGATGAATGCTCGCTCCATGTATTGATTGAGCTCCCCGTGGCTACTAGAAGTTAAGGCCTGGGTGAATGCATCAAGGCCATCAATCTTTGACTGACGTTGAACAATATAGAACATTTATTTTCTTAGCTTGCAGTTTCCTGTCTTTAATAGCAGCGTAATATTGACTGGCAATTCAAAAGATTTCGTGTGGCAAGAACTCTCCCAGTGCGATATCACAAGTTACGCCATCCAATGGGGAAAGAAACATAGCAGACTTTTAATATAACAAAAGGTGAAATCAAGACATGCCAGAAAAAACTACGAAGAGTACGCAATATTGAGTGAATTGAAAAAATGTTTTCATTATGGTTTCTCTTCCTAATCAAAGGGAAGGGATCCCACTTTTGCCATCCCCATCATCCACCGGAAGTCACAAAAAACCCCATATTCCGATTCGCAAGCCATGCGCTAATAGACTTATGCGAATGATTCTTTTTTCGTTCGTGTTCCCTTGCGCGCGCCAGGTATTCGAGTCGTTATTCGAAAATGGAAAAAGTTATGCGGAATGGAGCATTTAGTGACCCTGGACACGGCGGGCCTCAGCGATGACGCGCTGCATGTCCTCAACCTTGCGCTTTCCACGGACGAAGGTACCGAGCTAAGAAAGACGAGTTAGTTTTGAGTTCGTTTTGTATGATAGAATCCTTATCTGCTGTCTGTTTGGATGTGATGGTCTGTGGTAAATCCTTCAGAACGCAGGTGCAGCGGTGATCAAGTAAAGAATCAATCTACTTTCAGTCGATCTCAAAGTAGTCGAATTTCAAAAGATCCACTGTAGCTTGAATTTCCGACCAAAACGCCAGAAGACCCATCCAATTGACAGAGATGTAGATACTGGGGTGGGCTGTAGACGTACGCGCTTCTTAGCGAGCTTACGGGCACGCTTGTCCTGAGTGTTTCTCAGGAGCTCAATGATGCGGCGCTCATAGGGGGCAAGACCAACGACCTCACGGGCAACCTCACGGACGAACGCAGTGCGGCGAGAAGACTGGCCCTTGGTGCGGCTAATCTTGTTCTTGGGGGTGTTGAGGGGGGTGGTTTTCTGTAGCGGAGCAAGTCAGTCCATCTGCAAATTTGAAGATCGGTATTTTTTCGCCAAAGTCGATCCCTAGCACAGTCTGGTCTTGACACCGTCGGTATGTTCATTGCGCGTTTCGATATAGAGCCGGGGGTTCATGTCGATAGGTAATAATTTGTCTTGCTTGATTCCAGATTTGTTCTGTCCATCAAATCTTCAAAATTTGCTCCACCGCGATTCTCGTCAATAATGACCAGGTTCCTTCACATTCTCTGACATCTGACCGTAGTTGCGGTCGTCCCATTTCGAATTCCTTGATTGCTGTTGAACAAACTGACGATAACTTCACGAAGAACCCTCGGCTCGAATCGACTCGGGAAAAAAACTCGATCGGTTAAGACCAGACGGCTGGGATGACGCTGGCAAGGGAGTAGAATGCACGTACGTGGCCACTGTTGGTGCCAACAATGATACCGGTGCGTTCCTGGGCCATTTCGACGGTTGGTGGCTGGACGGGTTGGCGGTGGTTGTCGTAGAAAGGGAATGAAGACTCTCGTGTGGAAATCCCCTAGTCTTTGCGGAACCGCACAATCGGAGTCTTGGCGGGCGTTGGTCCGTAGGCGAAGGGTTAGGGCTTAGGGCATAGCTCAATCTGGCAGTCATGTGATTTTATTCTGCCTCTTACTAATTAGGTTTAGCGTCAGCTTCCAACAACAGCCGCTGATAGGCTCCACTCTAACTATACATTAATTGGACCGTCAACTTCTACATAGTATGCCGCGTAGTTACAATGTATGTACATAGACCATCTCATTGAGTATCAGTCGCTTCTGCAATTTAAAGTATAGAAATAGTTCATCTTCAGGTATTTCATCTCCCTATTTTTTTTCTTTACAACATGAGTCATTTATCTATATACATGCATCACAACTTGACTGCCATCACACCACTCAACGCCGAGTCCCAGCTCTCCATCAATGAAGAGCACAGAAGCTCGAGACTTGTCATGTCAATACTCTTCTCCAATGTATCTTGCAGCTCCTGTTCATATTTTTCGGATTCATTTCCATACAGAATCGAGTCCACCAAAGATCCGAGTACGCCCGACTCATGTATTTGCTTTTTCAAAGCACGAGTGTTGGAGCGAACAAGCTCAAACACATTCGGTATCAGGACAGACAATCTGTCAGTTCTCTCCTTGGGTAGCTTGGAGGTCTTAGAGCCCTTCCGCGAGGCTAGGGATACCAGCTGTGATGCTGCCTTAAGAGACTCAAGAACAGTGAAAACAAAGTGAAGATATCTCCAAGTCGGACCAGCAGGAGTCGCAGTTTGGAGGGAAACAGCAGTCTTCTTGATCAGAGGAGACAATCCTCCCTCCTCAAGAGTCAGCTCTTCCATTTTCGAGTTCAGCCAAGTTTCTACCTCTCCAAGGGCACTATCAACTTCTTCAGATGAGGAAGCCTTTGATCCCGCCATGAAGGTCGCCAACTTAAGGAGCTGCCAGTTGACCTTCGTAGTTTCTCTCTCGGCTTCGGTTTGATCCTGCGCTGTTCCGAAGAGCGTATTCTCGGAAGGTAGATCCATCTCTGGGGTTAGCGGCCGCTGGACTGCGATACCTTTCAAGACGCTGAAAAGCTGGTCCGTGACTTGGGATGCGACCAGCCAATTTCCCTGTAGATAACATATTAGCCGATATCATGGGTATCATCTTTTACATTCAGCTTACGTTCGGCATTGGTCCCACTCGAATTCGCTCTTCGAATGCAGGCTTTCCAGGAAATTCGCAGTTCATGTAAACAGAAGAATCCCGTTCATCTGCCACTTCAGACTTATCGCGAGCTGGGATTTCAATTAGTAAATTTATCGTGAGAATTTTCGGGGACGTTATAACCCACCAATTTTATCCCACATTACGGTGGAATCCCCGCCAACCAAACGTTGAGCACGACGCACATCCAAGGCATACATCCTGCGACAGAAGCTCTTCGACAAACGCCGTCCAAGTTCCACAAGTTCTTTGGTATGGACATATGCTCCCTGAGTAAGACCACTGGTTCGGTATCTTGAAGTAGAAATGTCGGCCCCACGGTAAAACTTCAGGCCTGCACTTAATGCTGACTGTGGATCAAAATCTTTGTACTCCGCGCCTTCTATTGGCGGAGCGGAATGGGGGTGAATGCTTCCAAGACGTGTGAAAAAGTTATGAGCAACAGATTCGTACTGCATATGTTTGATGGACATGCTGCTGAAAACTTGCAGCGCAAGTGATCCTGCACCAAGGAGAGTGTAGATGCGGACAAGGAGGAGTTGAGCAGGGTAGTGGTGTGGTGAGCTTTGGATGAGATGATCCAGAATACCAGCAGCTCGAATAAGAGCAGTCTCCGGAACTGCAGCTTGCTTCCCTTCTGTGTTTTCTGATTGTAAAAGAGCCATGGCTGCGAGCAGACACAGATCATCACTTGGCTGGCTCTCAATTGTGGAGCCATCCCCTTCTGCCGATTCCTTCTTGCTTGGACGAACGCTGGCATAGAGCTTCATACAACGCACGACAAATTCATCAACCGTTTTCCTTTGTGTATTTTCGGGGGCGGAGATAGACAAGCAATATTCCAGCTTCAAAGCATTGATTTCAGGGACCAGAGTCTATGGAAATATCAGTCTTGATCGGCAAATTCTTCGATCGAAATTGAGGACTCACCTTGCTTCCTTCTTTATGCTTACGGATATATTCAAGCATCTTCTCCATGCCGTCCTTGTCTTGGCCCAACAATTTGCGAATGTCCTGGAATGCATAAAGCTTATGTATATGCTGATCGATGTATTGTCGGCAAGCAGAAAGTTTATCATCGCCGGACAAGGTTCCTTTCTCGACGCCACAGCCGACGATATCGAGACGAGCTAAGGAAGCATTCCTAGATTTGGGCGCGAATTCACGGAATTGATCGACCAGTTTCAATGCTTCATCGACAACTCTAGAAGAGCCATTAATAATTAGCTTGTCCGAAAGTTTGTGTGAATTTGCATGTACTGACCCAGTCTTGTCCGAATGGAGAGTTGCTTGGTACAGGAGATCCCAGATCTTCCAGTCGTCGAGCTCCGTGAGGTTTTTTCGGCCCTGTTCGTCGTCGGGAACAGTCAAAAGGTCCTTAGCGTAAGAAAACGCATCATCCCACTTGTTGCCCGCATCCAATAAGCAGGATATCTTCAGGCCAATAAATGTTGAATCTCCTCGAACAATTCGCGAACGAATTCCAAGGTTCTCGCTGGTGAGAATGTTCAAGGCTTCTTCGTAGCGTCCCTGTGAGCAAAGAATTTCGATCAAGAGACGCAACTCTTCTGGTGTCTGGATAGCTCGAGGCTGGCTAAGGAGATCCGTCTGGAAAGAATTTGAAAAGGTCTTGGTCAGTCCTGCTAAGCTGAGAACCAAGGAAAGGAAGACTTACCGGTTCAGCAGGAACGTCAGCGCCAGCCTTCGAGATCATGCGGTATGCCAATGTTCCAAACAGCTTCTTGTCAGCCTCTGAGCTTCTCTCGTCGATTGACACCATATAACTGAGAAATATAGCCCAAAAGTAATACGCTCGGTTTTTCGGGAAGTTCTTTTGAAGGCTCATTGCGGCCTGGAGTGGAAACCCAGGTTTAGTAAGAGATGGTCACATACTGTCATTTTCAAGCTTACCTTCTGTGCAGATTTCCAATCACTATTCTCGTAGGCAAAGTTGAACCATCTCGTCTGGATATTCAAATCCCGGGGACTCGCTTTTGATGCCTTTTCCCATAGACTGTTCCTGACGTCGTCATATCCAGACAGTCTCTTCAGTGATCCAAACAGCATTTCCAATGTTTCAAGGTCGGTAGTAGCTGGCTCTGCATTACACAATTCGAGTGTTTCGGTCGTACCACGCTGGCGATTGGTTTCGTCGGCATGGCTGAGGAGAATTTGTGCTTTCCATGCCTATAAATGGTCGCTTTAGTTAGATAAAGATATATGTATAGGCCCTATAAAAAGGCAGAACAGTATAAAACTCACTCTTAAAAAACGTGTATCCTCTCCCTTCTTGATACGCTTCTCGATCAGCTGCAAAGCTTGCTTCAGATTCTGCCCGTCAATGGCATCTTGAATCTGGTGGTTGCGCCGGGAAAAGACCTGATCATTGGCGGGTGCCATATCGACAAAAGTTTGCCTGGACTAGAACTGACCAGAAGGGCACAACTGAAAGCAGTTTCCCGCACTGAGATACAGTAGATCAGCTTGGACGTGGGGAAAAGACAAGCACTTTTTATCAGTGTTGGCGGGGAAGCAATTGGCCAAGGCGGTGTAAGTGCGGTGCGGAGGGGAATATGAGGGAAGGCACGATGCACCGCTTTATATACTTACGCAGCGGCAACTTCCGAGTTCCTAATGGACCTTTCCTTTTTGCATTCCTGCGGCTTGTTTGTGTCTTTCAATTTTGGGACAGGAAATTTCCACTCATTCGGGCCAGATCATATTGAATGACTTTTAGTATTACCGGAATATTTGGAATGTGGAAATAATATCTGTATGCATGAAATTTATATACTTGTGCATCTATCATAATACTGACTGAACTACGAATCGAAATTGTCGACTAGTATTACAAGTAAAACAAATTATCCACAGTGGTATAGAATGTTCAAGTTCGTTTGAACTTGCCTCAGGAAATAGAGTTCACTGAATAGTACTATATTATTTAAGTAGTTAGTACCAAACAAATGTAATGAGCAAAAGATACATACGATAGATATCTCATGACAAAAATTGGCCTGAACGGAGTGGATTCAAGAAAGAATAAAACGGGAAAGATAAAATGCGACTCATCAACTAGTATCATACAAAATGTCCTTCGAATAGCTCTCAAACGCCGCTTGATCTCAAAGATCTTGAAAAAATGCCCGGAAGAGCCTCAGCGCTCTCATCTGTGATATATTGGAAACAATGTCAAAGCTTGATCAAGCTTAAGTGACTCTGATATCAAGGTATCCCATAATAGATAACTCAAGCAAGTTAGACTTGGTGTTACCATTGGAATATGTCTTAATTAGGGTTTTTGACCCCCTTTTTCTGATTAAGCTGCAATTGAGTTAGCAACTTGGGTCTCTGATACCTGAATACTTGCGACATATCACATATGTTGTGATGTCTTCACAATAGAAATAAAGCTGGATATATAGCACAGGTAGAGGGAAAATTGCCATGACAGATAGGTCAACTTACCCAGTTCTTCTTGCAGTCACGATAGGCCCTAGAATAGTAGCGGTTAGAATAAGCTTTGGTGGGAGTTCGAAAGCGTATGATTGGTCTCAGGGAGGGGAAGACAGCAAAATTGTCAAGCAAGAAGTGATATCAAGCTGAGTCTTTCTTGGAAGGAAACGTTGGATGAACATACTGGAAATAGTCGCCGCACATCTCGCGATCAAAATTATTGCGTTTTAAGCACTTCAGACTCCGATCGGCGAAATCCTGGCAGGGGTCATAAAACTCGCTTGCTGGCTTACTAAATCACGAAGTCAGTAGTCAGTTGGTAGAAAGCATCATATCGTAATTCGCGGAAATGTTTCATGCAGACAGGCACACGTTATTGGCCTTAGGTACATGGCCCGTGTAGATGAGGAGCTTGACATCAAGTTTACTAGGAACCTGCACAGCCATGGAGCAGCACAAGCGAGCAAGCACTGAGACAGGTACTGGATACAAAGGTTCAACTGAGAGGATGGTCAAACTCACTGCGTGAACTTGCGCTCGGCCTTCTGCCAGGTCTTGCCATGGTTTTCTTCGTACGTGGAGCTTTCCGGCATGTCTGCGCGTGTTCGATGTCTTTAATTTCAACGGAGGCTAAGCCAGGGAAGCAAGAGAATTCTTCAGCTGAGTATGAAGAGCCCCGTGATAGACGCGAATTGTTGAGGGAAGCTGACGATGTGCCGAAGGTTGATTGGAGATCGGGATGTCAATCTTGCTCCGCGAAGAATTGCGGATCCCGGTCTTGGCGTGGAGCCGCCTTGAGCTCTTTTGTCATTTAAGACCTTTCCCCTTCACCACTTTCTGATCTCAAAACAGAATTGAGCATATCCCTGAACGATCTAGCCTGCCCAGCTATGGAATATGCACTAAGCTCTAAGCATGACATTGGCGAGGTATGTTACATAATCGGAATCGTAGGGGGAGGAAGCTATTCCGTAGTGAATGTACCGTGACCCTGTACAAAAACTCTATGAAATCACTAAATTTAGTCACGTATATACATACTTTCCCTCGCTCAATGGTAAATTGTACGCAATGAGAATTACGTTGATGTTTTAAATGGTCTGAAACCAGCCTCTCCCATAGCTGTCTCGACCAATACCTCCTATGCTCCATAGTTGATTCTCATATCTAGAAGATCAGACCGAATCCTATGGATTTCGGCTTTCAGCAACTTCCAGGAGTCTCTCAATTGGATCAAAGCTAGAAGAATAGAGAAGGCACTCTATAACTCACTGTCTATGTTACGTAAAGCGTCCTGAATAATGTACGCGGTATGCGCTGGGGTATTATCATGGTGAAAAATACTCCCCTTCCCTTAATGGCAAGAGGCATAGAGGAAATCAGCGTAAGGAAGGGGCTCTTGGAACAATTGTCGATTCATAAGTATGATCTCGTTAGAGCTCATTTTTATCAATCAGGCCGATTTCACTGGGCGAACCCTGCACCGCGCCCTGTGTCTTCCACCAATTGATCACATCAACTATTCATCTCAGGTTGCATGGATGCAGTAGAGTCATGATCATGACACAGTTGTCTTTTCTCAAAATCGATCAGCTGTACCTTGTCGTCTGGAACAATGAAACTATATCTGTTGACATCGCCATGGAGGATGCCAATATCATGGAGGCGCTGAAGGGCAGATTAGCAAGACCAAAGATCCTTGACATTTGCTTCACGTCCTTCAAGGTTTTCTCACATGAAGCCGATTACACGGCCATGCTTGTGGACAAGGTTCATGCAATAAATGGGCCACTTGAAGGAAGATGATTGAATAAATGCTGATTTTTATGAGCTCAAAGGCTTCAAGATGGAACACTAGTGTATTATGATTATGGCTGGCTATCAATTCCTTCTTGGACGTGAGATTTGTGTTTAGTAAGCGCATGAAGAGGACATACAGCTGAAGAATCTCAATGCTACTCTGTTTACTGTCTTGAAGAATACTAGTAGCCTATGCACTCGTCCATTGGAAGGGATATTCACATGCTATTTGTTGTTGAAAAACATGGCAATATCCCTTTCTCTGAAGCAGCCTCCAAGCCTGACAAATTCCGATATTCTGGTAACATCAACTCCTTCTTGGCTCAGTTTCCATAGGTTTTGAGCCTCGCGGCATTCCAAAAGTGCTCCATAAATTCGTCATAGGAGTACACTTTGTCTCGTGGAGCACAAGCATTGGACTGAATCCTTGACGACCACAAAGCTTTCTCCAAAGCAATTTGACAACCACTGCAGCATATCCCATTCTGAGGTAATGACTTCACAGTAGGCACTAAGCTATATTGGCAGCCCGAGCTCGATTCGACGCGATTTTTCAGGACAGACAATGATAAGATTGAGGGAAGCGAGTCTTCTCGAATACAAGAACAGCATCTCATAAACGAAGGAAGAAAAATAAAGCCACTAAAAGAGCCGCAGATATGACAAGCCCTCGTACAAAGCGCTTTGGTTAAGTCAGAGAAATTGAACCATGACGCAATGTTGGTTCTTAAGGTGACGCAGAGAGCCGCAAGAGCATGGGTAATTACTGCTTCGTAGCCACTGGTTTCTCTGACAATTTGTTGGGCATGGCAATTAGCATGACGAAAATTGAACAAAGACCGAACATCAAGTAGAGAGCACATCTCATAAACGTTTTCAAGCGGTAAAGACTGAAGATTTCCGATTGTTGAAGAAGTAGCAGGGATGGTTCGAAGCTTCGTACCTTCTCATGATTACGAGGGTCTGTTCTGACCACCGCTAGATCGAAGTCACGTCGGTGATACGAAGCGATGCGGATAATCTCGAGTTTATTCACGCTTTCGGCCATATCAGAAGGCGCTGCTGTTTCGCCTGACTCCATAGCTGGGCATGTGTCGACGTTGAGCTTCTAGCGCTGTAGTATAGTGTAGGGTAGGCTTGAAAGCTTAATTGGGGTGTCTCGATCCTCGAATGTTGAGATATCTCGAAAAAAAAAGGCTTGTATTGCTTGTTGAAATTGTCGCGATCTTGTGACTGATGTTAGATTATTTCGTATGCGGGCCGTGACGACGGGCACCAGCTCTTCCGTCCCTTGTAGACACTCAGGCACATAGTCAGCATGGCTGGGTAGCATGGATTCTACCGATGTCTACAGTCAAATATAGTTTATTATTTCTAAAGACACCATTTCCGCATGAAACACTTCCAGGTGACTGTATTGATAGTCACGATAATCCTTATCAGCCACCAATACACATTCAAAATCATGCGTTCTTTTCTCGTCAATGATGCGGCGTAATATTGGAAAAGAATCAAGAACAGCGGGGACGCTATACATACTAGGTATTACAGTGGCGCAAGGAGCGCAGGCGTACCGCGTCCGTTATGTTGATAGTTGTACGAGTATTTTTGACTCAAGACTAGAGCCTGCACCAAGAGTTGAGTGAACGGAAATTGTCAGTTAGAACGAGGCCAAGCATGACGATCCGAATAGCTTCCTTGAACCGTCATTATATCCAATGAGATATGCGAACTGTAAGTTCCTGAGTCTTCCTTGTCGGCGCCCCAAGTCACATGTTTTGCCCAGGAACCGCTGACATAACTTGGTGCCTGAGGCGATTATTGATTTGTTCTCAAGGTTTGTTTTCCCCGTCGGTTTCCCAGAGTGAAATAATTTTCACAATCAAGCCGAATAATTTGCGACGCCGTTGCGCCCATCGCAACACCTCTTTTGCCTGTTCCTTCGTTGGGATCTCCCGATGGGACCCGTTTGAAAGCGGTCTTTGCCACTTTTGGGAAACTTTTCCTCCTACCCCCACTGCATCCTCACAAGTTTCGCGCCGCGCGCCGTAGCGTTGTTAACGCGATCTTATCAATGCTCGAGCTGCAGTTGAACTATTTTCGCATAACGAGAGCCTTTTGAGCTTCCAATATGGCCGGTGAAAAAGGGGTCGAGGCAGAGCCATCCGGTGTAAGCTCTCTCTGGTCGTTGATATGACCGCAATGTCAAATGCTGACGTGCTTGATAGCTCGTGAACACACTGCAGGGACATGTCGATGATATACGAAGTCAGCTACAATGTGGAATATGCATCCGCCTTCTCTACGAGCCCTTCACTCTAGCCTGCGGTCATACTTTTTGCTATTCGGTAGGCCCTTCATGCCGCATTACTCTACGTCGATGAGCCTTACTGACCTTGATAGTGCTTGTCCTCATGGTTCGCGGGAGGAAAATCGAAACGAACATGTCCAGATTGTCGAGCACCGGTCAAAGCTCAGCCCGCGCCGGCCTACCTAGTATGTATCCGTCAGAAGATGCTTGGTTCTCGAAGCTAATGTTCTTTTCTTATCTACAGGTACGGACGGTGGTTCAAATGTTCACGACTCGCGCAGAGCTCCTTGACAAAGGAGAAACAACCGCAGAGCACTTGACGCATAGACAAGAGGAATCTGGGAAGCTGGATCAAGATAAATCGAATACGGACCCACAACATGGCGGACTCTTTGGAGGCCTGTTCAATCCAAAACCGCCCCCATTACAACCCGTTGTCGATTTGGATGATGGAGTCATGCGCTGCCCAGTATGTAACTGGGAGCTTGCCGACGAGGAGGTGTGCGCAGGGTGTGGATACGAATATCACGGAGACTCAGATGGAACAGACTATTCGGACGAGTCGGATGGCCTTAGTGGGACCGACAACTATGACTCCATCATAGATGATGAGGCCGATGATGATGGGTTCGGGGATATCGAGGATGACGATGAGGTATGGGGAACCTACGGGCTTCCAGGAATGGGGGTCCCCGGCCCCGATTCTATACCGTACCCGGCGGTCTTTTCTCCTTTTTACGAACCAGGAATGCAATGGCCGCCTAGACAATGGTCACGACCTTCAAGACCTAACGGCTCGGGTGTCATACTTACTGATCCGAGCGAATATGACGATCACTTTGATGACGAAGAGAACGAGTATGACGAGGCGGATTCATTTATCGATGATGATGAGCATATGAACCATGAGGACGATGACTCTCAATCGGAACCCTCAACTGTAGTGGACTCTGGCCGTGGCTGGCAGCCTGGGAGTTATCGGAGACGTATCCCGCCCATAAGCATCCTGAGCGACGACGACGACGAGGACGAAGATGAAGTCGGGGAGGGAGTGAGAGAAGATCATTATGATGATGATGATGACGAGGAAGATGAAGACGAAGATAGTGTGGTCGGACGGCCCCATCGCCGTCAATTTCCCACCTTTGCGTCCGATGATGAAGAAGGTGAAGATGGCGAGACGGACGACGAAGAAAACCACCCCCGAGGCCACTACTTCCATGATGCGGTCGAAAACCATCAAACCGAGGAAAGTGATTCTTCAGAATTGAGCTCTCCACCTCCACGAAGACCTACTCGGCCAGCAAGGGGCCCGGGGGTCACCTTTGGCAATGCGATTACCATCGACGACTCCGAAGATGAACAACCAGTCGGTCCTGTCAGACGGACGGCACAAAGACGACATGCCCGGTTCTCCCCATACTAAATGGGCTTTGTCGACCAATTCTCTACAATTGCTCCAACATTATCTTGCATACCCTGGTGTTATTTTCTCTCTTGTTTTCAAATAGCGCGGCGCCCCGGATGATATAGAAAGTTGCTTGGGACTCTTCGTATCAAAACTCGTGTTTTCAGGACTTCACCTTCAACTGGTGCTTCCCACCGTGAAATATTTTAAATTATGCTACTATTCAGGGGTGGTCCTTCTTCGCAAGTTTAATTTACTTCTTAGCATTTATTTGCCTGTGATTTCCAAGGTCAGCAAAGGTGATGGCAAGTGAGCGTTTCTGTCACTGTGAATCATGTCTCTAATTTTACATGTTGACTTGGGGGCTCAAATGAAACCCTTTGAACCTGGAGCCATACCGAGAACTTCATTCACTTCCTTCGGACTTTCAAATTCATGTTGGAACTCAATTATCAGGAAGAACTGCCTGGGTGTAGTTAATATGTACTAATAGACCCTTACCTACATGCCGGAACTAGAATCACAACCATAGAGAAGGTTCAAAGTCTACCCAGGGACTATCTCCTACACTCTATGACATTTCAAGTATGCATGGCATACTTGACATATCATAGACATAAATATTTCAGCACTTATTCATCTAAGCCATAGAAGAGTCCCTAAATCATTGGAAGAAAAAGATGTCTTGGAGGTCTATGTTCTAGTCATTTGTTAGTTCAGTTTGCAAGCCCTATGTGCAACCAAACCATAATCGACTACTAGTATGGTAGTATTTACTTTCAGAACTGGCATGGCAGATTATAAAGCATATAGAAACTATTCACGAGTATGGTACGGAAATATTCCATAAAAATATTGTATGTGCTAGTAATTGAGTGATTGGACGATATCATTTCTTGTCCCTGAGGCGGTAAAAGGGCTGTAATTTCCTCCCGCGTCTATTCTGTCATCTGCAAGATCGCAAGACTATTTGCTTGCAGCATGTTGACACGTCCTCGAGGATTGCCATTTCCAAAATTTCAGACAAGCTACAAGCCCCAAATATTAATTCTGTCTCACTTTCCACTGCGACAAGTGAGTCATCTTCACCTGCCAAGCCGATTACGGAACCGAGGATTTGACGAGAACTTCTTAATTTCTCAACCTTCATCTTATTTCAATTCTCGATTTTCTCTTCTCCCAACATTGTCATACAGAAGATACAGTAGTGGGAACATGTCTTCCCCTCAGATTGCACCCTACGGTCGATGGAAGAGTCCGCTAACAGCGGACCGTCTGGCAACGTGTAGCATCTCTCTCCACGAGGTAGCCGTGAATGTTCGTAACGACCCCTCTTAATGTTTGAAATCTTTCTAGAACTAAATATATACAGGAGAAATCAGGGGCTATATACTCAGTCGAATGCCATCCTACAGAAGATGGCCGCTTCGCTATCGTGGAGCACCTCAATGGCCAAAGCAAAGATGTTCTGCCAAAGGAGTTCAGTGCACATGCTACTGTGCAAGAGATTGGCGGTGGTTCAATTTCGATGAGACCGGATGGAAATATCCTATTTGCAGATGAAAACTCTTGTAACATTTACCTCTTGGACCCAGTCAAGAGCCAAACCAAGCTCATCCACCCGGCCGACGAGGGCATTCGATATGCGGAATTTAGCACTCACCCGCGGAACCCTCAGTGGATCATTGCGATAAAGGAGGACCACCGAGAGGCTACCCCCGAAACACAAGCAACTCATGTGCATAATACGTTGGTAGCCATTAATCTCGACTCTGGGAAAGAGACCACAATCGCACAAGGGGATGACTTTTACTCTCATCCTAAATTTAGTCCTTCTGGAGAATTCGTCTCCTGGATTCAATGGACTCATCCCGATATGCCGTGGACTGGAACTGTTCTCCATGTGGCGGAATGGGCGGATGGATCATTGACGAATGACAGACAGGTTGCCGGAAAAGCACAGGAAGAAAGTATTGCCCAGCCTAAATGGGGCAAGGATGGACTTCTATACTTTGCAAATGATAGAACTGGATTTTGGCAGCTATACTCATTTAACCCAGCCGACCAAAACCTACGATATCTATCGCTCGAAGGTTTTGAGAAGTCGGAGTTCGCTATCGCAGAGTGGGAACTTGGAAGGTATGTCTCGGATTGCTTTGGATTTCGAACTGTAAATTGTGATTCATCTGACTTTAATATAGCTCTACGTATCTCTCGCTCGACGAGAAGACAATTGTTGCAACAGCCGTTACAAATGGCTCCAGCAAGATCATTCTTATAGACACCCTCACCTTGGCAGTCAAAGATCTTGGCCTTCCCTATCTTGACATTGGCCATAGAGCAAATGCTATATATCGTGTCTCACCAACGAGCTTTGCGGTAGTTGGTTCCTCTGAGACTTCCCCCCAAGAATTGGGTCTAGTATCGATCAAACCATCGCTTGATGTAGAGAAATCGGTCCTCACATCAACCGCATCTTTTGAGTTGGCCCCCGAATATGTTTCTCGAGCGACTGAGTATACCGCCCCGCAGAAGTACGGCCCTCTGTCTGATGGAGAGGTTCACATGTTTTTCTTTCCTCCTTGCAATCCGGAATTTCGAACAGATGGGTCTGAATTGCCCCCTGTTCTGACATATGTTCATGGAGGACCTAATGCATGCTCCTTCCCTGCTCTTAATCTGGAAACTCAATATTGGACCACTCGGGGCTTTGCCGTTTGCGCCGTCAACTACACTGGATCGACTGGATTTGGACGTGCGTACCGCGAGAGATTATCAGGTCACTGGGGCGACGTTGACACAGCGGATGCTGTCAGTGCTGTTGAGTACCTCGCCGAAAAGAAACTGATTGATAAGAACCGAGTCGGTATCTATGGTCAGAGTGCGGGTGGATACTTGACTTTGCGGGCCCTACACATGTACCCAGACGTCTGGGCGGCTGGAATCAGTTCTTACGGAATTAGTGATGTGCGAGCTCTTCAGGCAGATTCATATAAGTTCGAAAGTCAGGACGTCGATCGAATTCTCCTCGGGAAAACCCCACCTGAAGACCGGGCACGCGTGCTTAAGGAGCGCAGCCCATGCCACTATGCTGAGAACATGAAGGCACCGTTACTGCTATTGCAGGGGACGAAGGATATTGTGGTACCCCTGGCACAAGCGCGGATGATGGCTTCTGCTATGCAAGATCAAGGACGAGTCGCCGAAGTTGTGGAATTCGAAGGCGAGGGTCATGGATGGGTTGGTCAGAAAGCTATTTATGAATCCTTCACGCGAAAGGAGGAGTGGTGGAAGCGCCATCTAACTTGATTCTACTTACGTTCAGTTATTTATATTTAATAACTTGGTCAACCCCCTAAATATTCTAAGCGAAGATGATCCGATCTATACACAATTGGCTGGACTTGCCTAATTCGTCAAAGTCAGGGTACAACTGTACAATCTATGTACCTAACCTGAACGGATGTCCACGAGCGTGTCCCTAGAGGACTTTCAATTTTTTACTCTAAACGAAATGTCATAAATATATTACAATATTAGCTATTCGAATTATCAGGCACAAAACATTGTTAAATTTATGGTTGTCCAGCCAAGTGTGGCTCACCAAGACTTGAAGCCAAGGGGAGATTAGGTTTAAAGCTCGGGGAGCCCCGAAAGTCTGTGCAACTCGACGACCCGCTGCGGTGAGACATGCCGGCCTTGTCTTTTACTGAAGAGAAAAGAGAGAAAAGAAAAGAAAAAAAAAACCATGAGATTAGATGTCCGAGGTTGAAGATCTACTTTCTCAATGATAGAATTACTTGAGAAACACGTCAAGATCAGAGCAGTTGTACAACATCCACTTCTTTACTACTCAGAGGACGCGGTGCAATTTATACGCACGCCTCCACTTTAGCCTCGGCGCTACGATAAGCCCAACCATGCTTCGCTCATCTACCACTTAGATGGTGTGATTCGTCGATGTCCAACAGATCTTGGCATGTAAATTCTTTTGAAGAAATCACTTCTTCGTCCTTTGTTTACTCTCTGCGTTCGACTTAGCACAAATGGCTGGTATGTATGAGGATCGGGATATCCCCAGCAAGACACCAAGCCAGTATGTCATGCCCGACGTCGAGGACAATGTACAAGCGACACAAAACTTGCCATCCTTCAGACCTAGAAGTAATGATGGAAATATTGTTTCGCAACATGAGAATCAAAATTTGGTACGAGGCCTAGCACAGCGCCATATTCAAATGATTGCGATTGCTGGTGCAATTGTAAGTGATCGACACCCCCACCCGATTACACTAGTGTAATGCGAAGTGTATTCCTCTTCCGATACAGAAGTCAGAGAGCTCATAGTGCTGACTTGAATGCTTGAAATAGGGGACTGGTCTTTTTCTTGGCCTTGGAGGCTCGATAGCGACGGGAGGTCCCTTGGGAGCACTCCTAGGCTATGTTTTCGTTGGCCTAGTGGTCTGCTCTATTCAGTACTCACTCGGTGAAGTGTCAGCTTTGATGCCAGTTACTGGCTCCTTTGTAAGACATGCAGAGGTTTTAGTTGACCCAGCATTGTCGTTCGCTGTTGGTTGGAACGTTGTTTATGGATGTTTCATCAGTGTGCCCAGTGAGGTCTCCGCAAGTGTAGTATTGATCCAGTTCTGGACGGATATCAATGCAGCAGTATGGGTGACTATCCTCATTATTTTGTCCGTGGTAGTTGCCATCTCGTTTATACGAGTCTATGGTGAAATCGAGTTTGTCTTTGCCATTCTGAAGATCCTTCTGGTTATTTTTGTCGTCATTTTGGGCTTGGTTATTGATCTCGGTGGAGTACCAGGTCAACCTCGACTGGGATTTCACTATTGGAAGAACCCCGGTCCTTTTGTCGAGTTCATCTCTACCGGATCCTGGGGACGTTTCCTCGGCTTCTGGGCTGTCATGACAAATGCGGTATACTCTTTCGCTGGCGTGGAGTCGTTGGCGATGGCGGCCGCTGAAATGAAGAATCCGCGTCATAATATTCCAAAGGCCTGCAAAAGGGTGTTTGTTCGAATTATCATCTTTTATCTCGCCGCTGTCATAATAGTCGGTATGCTGATATCCAGTGCTGACGAGCGACTTAGCGGCGATGGCTCGACTGTGGCGCAGAGTCCTTTTGTTATCGCTGCTGGTGATGCAGGCATAATAGCTATACCCTCCATTGTGAATGCCGTGTGTCTTACATCTGCTTGGTCCGCTTCCAACCAGAGTATGCTCACAGGGACAAGAGCACTGTATGGTCTAGCTATCAAGGGCCATGCCCCCAAAATCTTTCTTCGGACTACCAGATGGGGCGTACCGTACATGTGCGTCTTATTACAAGTTGCATTTTCCTTCTTGGCCTATATGTGCGTTTCAAATAGTGCATTAACAGTTTTCTACTGGTTTGTTGATTTGACGGCCGCCGGGACTTTGGTTTCATGGATCACGATTGCGCTGAATCATATCCGCTTACTCCAAGCACTCAAGAAGCAGGGAATCTCGCCTAATCGGCTTCCCTGGCATAACCCCATAACCAGTATGTTCGATGTCCAGTAATTAAGTTACAAGTTCACTTACTAATGTTTTCTATAGAATATTCTTCTTGGTTCGCCTTTCTTTCGTGTATCATCATTCTCTTGACAGGTGGATTTCAGGTATTCACCAAGGGAAATTGGGATCCAGCTTCATTTGTATCATCATACTTGTAAGTCTTGATACACCCTTGGTGCTTGAGAGCCGGAATAACTGGAGCTGACTTCAATTATAGGGACATTCCACTTGTTCTAGGGGCATATGGAGGCTACAAGTTGATACGCCGCACAAAAATAGTCCCGTTGCAAGCTGTTCCCATCGTTCAAGCCCTTGAAGAGGCTGAAGATGACCCTGAAAATATACCAATTGTGAAAAATGGTGGTATTTGGTCAAAAGTGAATATCCTTTGGTGATAGAGCCTTGGAACCGCATGAGGTGATCGTTTGTATGGAGTACTTGATATACCACTCCCATTTCAACATTCAAGGTCTTTTTTATTTCACACTGCAAGGACTGATGGGTCTTGGTCATTAGTTATCATGAATACATAGGATTCGATATTTCATGTATTGAACGCTAAAATTGTAGAATCTTAATGTGTACGTAGGTATTGAAGCGACGACAGCACTCAAAAGCTGCGAAGAAAGTCTGACCGGTTGACTTATACTACATCCCCAGATTACTCATACTGCTAGAATAAGTAAGTAGTAAGTAGGGTTCTAACATTCGAACCTACTACTAGTATTGAGAATACTACCATAGTACGACTAGCGAGAGAAAAATATGTGTAAGGTTAAGACCAGATCATATCTAGAACGTATGTGAGATGGTAAAGTACATGCACAGATCCGACTCCAGTACACCACAATGCTCCTAACTTCGAAATAAACCCCTTTCGAATGAGGGATAACCAAACCCGGGAAACTTTTATACATCGACCTCGACGGCATTGGAGATAAACGGTACCTCCAAGACAACCGCACCATTGCGACCTTCGGGGGATGCCCCTTGAGAATAGTTGTTGGCGTAACACTTCCACCGACCCAAGCGGTGCTCCTTGCCAATCGCAGCAACGATACACAAACCCTTGACTGCGGATTCAGACTTGGAATCGGACTTGGACTTGGGAGCGGGTAGACCCTGTTGGTCCGACTCCGGACGGCGCTCAAAAACAGCAATATCATTAACCACACCCTTGATCAGATGCCCCGGCTCCAAGTTTTTGTTTTGCGTCTCATCCTCCGCGTCCATGTCATCGGGATCGAGTGAACTGTTGAGCTGTTTGGAAGGTGTGTCTGGGATCGCCTGGGTTGGGTTCTTGGTTCCAATGGGACCCAATGGAATAAGCGTCTTTTTGTCTTCCGAGATTTGCCACGCACGTATCCAGCCATCCCATGAACCACTGAGGACAATATCAGTTCCTGGAAGGCTGGTGAGAGCCGTAATCCAGCGAGGCATCGGACGCATGTGGCGTGCATTGTGCGCAGCGGTTTCTAAATCGACTTCGGGAGATAGCTCGTCCAAAGGCGGAATACTATCAAGTCCATGTGCGAGCGGAATTGTATGGAGTGGTTTCTTTTTGTGGATCGACCACAGCGAAATACTGCCAGAATTGGAGCCAGTGACGAAATGAGCTGGAGGAAGAGGAGCAACGCAGTCTAGATGGGTTTCATGATAAGGGGCGTTTTTAGAAGCACCTCCACGGAAGACAAGTTGTGTTTCGTCAATGACTTTCCACAAGCGAGACGAACGATCCTGTCCACCGACTGAGACACACTCATCAATGGTCATGGCCGCAATCTGTTCGACGCCTGACTGATGTCCGAAGAGCGTTTCAACGTAAGCATGGCCAGCTCCGCTGACCGACCAAGTCTTTATCGTTCGATCATACGAGCCGGAGAAAAGCTGTTCTCCTGAGCTCATAGTTGAGATGTGTCGAGCGAATGACAGACAGCTGACGGAATCACGATGTTGGGTGAACGTCTTAGCAGGCGTTAATGTATCGGCATTCCAGATGATTAGCTTGTTGTCAGCTCCACCAGTCGCAACGAAGCGCCCCGAGGGAGAGACGGCAACAGAAAGAATACTTCCTGTATGACCCTGTTCCTCGCCAGTTTCGCCGACTTTGCGCACACCCCGAGCATAGCTCACACGCTTTGGCTTTTTACGCTGGGGACGTGGAGGTCGTCTGGAGTTGTCATTAGATGCATTAGCATTCGGGTCAGTGGGTGTCGCCAATTCCCATTTGGTCAAGACTTTATCTTTGGAAACGGTGTAGACGAAAGGCGCATGAACGGCGATAGAGGTGGTTGTTTGGGTATCTGAGCGGAAGAAAGAATGCGAAGCCTTGGGAAATGACAGTTTAGAGGCGATTCGACGAAACGAGCGGCCTTTGAACTCGTCCTATAATCAGGATTAGTATTTGCCAACAGAAGAATCGAATTCTGAAAATGATGTCCACGTACCACGTCCTCCTTCAATCTCTCAGCAATCAAGTCTCTATCGATTTCTGCAGCATCAAATCCAACATCATCGACCTCCTCCCTGATATTATCCAGATAGCGTTCGGCGAGCTTCAACCGTCGATCTCCGGCCGTTTCACCATCCTCAGAGTCGGACTCGGATTCCTCTCCGGATCCTCCAGAAACAATGTCATTTTCATCCTCGTCCAAATCACTTCCAGAGATAGACTCCTCTCGCCCTTGAGCACGACGATCTCCGGCGCTGTCATTCTTTGCATCGACACCTCGTTTCTTAGTTCCCGGGGCCGCGTTGCGATCATCTCTCTTACGCTTGCGCTGGGAAGCGGGGACTGTGAAAAAAGAAGACATGACGATCTTCGATGGCAAGTTTTCACTTCCGCAGTAAATTAATGCGGGTTCAAACCCCCGGGCCGAAAATGTTGTTGGTGTGGTTGAGTCTTGCGCGGATTCAACTTTTTTTTCGGGGAAAAAAGCGTCTAAGCGGCGGCTGACATAATCGCCATAGCTGGCTGAGAGCTCCAGGCGTCAAGCTCGCCGCGCGGTCATCATCCAACCACTTCACTCTCCATCGCTGCTTTGACCATCATCTCTCCTCGATTTATTTGATTTGAACAAACCGCAGAAATGTAAGCTCACTGTTATTACTCCGTTCAAAATGTCCGCCCCATTCCTGACAAACAATGCTTGCTAGGGAGGTTCTCTTGGGTATCACCGGCAAGGACTTTGTCATTATTGCCGCATCAAAGGCTACAATGCGAGGCCCGACCATTATTAAGGCTGAGGACGACAAGACACGACAGCTGAACCAGCACACTCTCATGGCTTTCTCAGGCGAGGCTGGAGATACTGGTTAGTATTTCAGATCCGTAACCTGACATCACCAATGTTAACGAATGGCCTCTCTTTCCAGTGCAATTCGCCGAATACATCCAAGCAAATGTTTCCTTGTACACGATGCGCAATGACTCCGAACTCAGCCCTTCTGCCGTTTCTAGCTTTGTCCGAGGAGAGTTGGCACGCAGCTTGCGGTCACGAAGCCCCTACACAGTCAACCTTCTGCTTGGAGGAGTGGACCCGGTGACCCAAGAGCCAAGCTTGTACTGGATTGATTATTTGGCCTCCCTAGCTCCCGTACCATATGCCGCTCACGGCTATGCTCAGTATGTTGATCTGGCAGGATACTCTTTGGGTGGACCCTTCATGCTAACCTAAGTCAGATACTATTGCCTTTCCCTGCTCGACAAGCACCACAATCCCAACATTAGCTTGGACGAAGGAATGAAGCTCCTTGAGATGTGCACAGATGAGCTCAAGCGCCGACTACCGATCGACTATAAGGGGGTACGTTCTAACCCTCCAATTCGCCGAGATGGAGCTCCGCTAACTCTATGTTTAGGTACTGGTGAAGGTCATCTCAAAGGACGGTGTGAAGGTGATGGATTTTGATAATGATAGAGTTGTGCGTAGTGCTTAATGGTCGACATGCCCCGTTGTTGGCTGTATCATATCCTATGACGTTTGAAATTAAAGATCCAGCTTGACATGAATTTCGAAGAGAACCTTGAAGTATATTCAAATAAAGCACGTTCGTCTCTCTGTTGTTCAATAGGACTGCTGATTTAGGCTCAAATTTGTCTAAATTGTCACTTTGTAATGCGCATCTTTGCTCGCAACGGTGCCGACATACAAGATGATTGCTAGTAAGTTACAATGTATCTTTGCCAGACCGCCCATCATACGTTGATCTAAACGATGTTATCACCAACTACAGAGTTTCCCTAGCTCAACACTTTTTTTATTTCAAGAAAACTGAGATAAACGCATAAGAATATTTGAAATTCCTCTCGATTGTTATTTTCAAGTTGAATACTGAAAACATGGTACATTGCTTCAGGTTCAAGAAATTGTGTTTCAATAGTCCAGAGCTTGCGAAGAGTACGCCGTAATTTGTCGATGATAATGGTTATAATCTACCCTAGAATTTCAATGGCAATTTGGATGCACTCCTTTAAGCATATATCTCGCTCTCGTTAATGTGAATTCCAAAATGCGAAGTTGTGTTACACTTATTCAATCCTCTGATCTCCGTGGAGTGGTTGCTGGAATGCCTTGTTGCCCGTCTTTTAAGGCCATTATACGCTAGCGCGGAGACTTGATAGTGTTTGACAGGTTTGCACCCGTCTCGAGCTTGAGGATGTGAACCTCAACATGGAAATTCCTCTACTCACCATCCTGTCGCAATGTCGAAAAGACCAGCAGAAATCCCCCTGGATTCGAACGCCGCCAGATCGCCGGCCTCGAAAAAGGCGCGCGTGGAAGACGGAATTGAAGCTGAATCTCGCAACGGTGCCACGGACGCGCAACGATTTAATGGACGGGAGCAGGAGCAAGACGATCGCAATGGCTGGGACATCCTCGCGGCGGCTGATATAGAAGGAGAGGAGCTACAAGAAGGTTGCGAAGATGAAATGGGCTCCTCAGATATCGACGAAGACGCTTCTGCCCTCAGCGCCCCGAAGAGACAGACCCAACCGGCAGAGGGTTATGGCGATCTCTATCTCGACACGGTGAACCGCGAAATTCTAGACTTTGATTTCGAGAAATTGTGCTCGATCAGTCTATCAAACATCAACGTGTATGCGTGCCTCGTCTGTGGCAAATATTTCCAAGGGCGCGGGCTCAAATCCCATGCCTATTTTCACGCTCTTGAGATCGGGCACCATGTCTTCATCAATATGGGAACAAAGAAAGTCTATGTCTTGCCTGAGGGCTATGAAGTACAGAGCAAGAGCTTAGATGATATCAAATACGTTGTGGATCCGCATTACAGCAAAGGCGATGTTACGAAGCTGGACAAAGAGGTCATAGATGCTTGGGATCTTTCAGGTTCTCGATACCGACCTGGTAAGAATCTCAGTTACTTGTCTCGTTATATTTCCACTGGCTAATACTGTACTAGGGTTCGTTGGAATGAACAATATCAAGGCCAATGACTATATGAACGTCGTCGTACAGCTTTTGGCGCACGTCCAGCCAATCCGCAACTTTTTCTTACTGCACGAGTTTCCAACACCGGGGACGCCAGAGATTGTACTGCGCTTCAGCACGTTGGTACGTAAGTTATGGAATCCAAAGGCATTCCGATCCCATGTCTCTCCACATGAATTGCTGCAGGAAATTGCCATGAGATCATCCAAACGTTTCACACTGAGCGAACAGTCAGACCCTGTTGATTTCCTATCATGGTTCCTCAACACTCTACATCTTTCTTTGGGCGGCTCGAGAAAGCCTTCCGCGAACCCTACTAGTGTCATTCACGCTGCCTTCCAGGGCCGCGTTCGAATTGAGAGTCAGGATATCACAGCGCACTCCGACACTCAAAATGCCCGTCTGGTCTTCACTGAATCTGCCGACATCAACAGCAAGGTCACACCCTTCCTCGTCTTAACGTTGGACCTTCCACCCACACCACTCTTTCAATCTGTCAACCGGGAATCAATCATTCCGCAAGTCCCTCTGACAACCCTTCTCAACAAATATAATGGCCTTACGGCATCCGAAAAGCTTGCTCAGCGTGTTCGTCACCGCCTCCTCCACCCTCTACCACCTTTTCTACTCTTCCACATCAAGCGTTTCAGCAAGAATCGTTTTGTTTCGGAGCGCAACCCTACCATCGTGACATTCCCCTCTCCACACTCCCTCGACATGTCTCCGTATGTCGAGCCGAACCCGGATGTTTGGCCCCCGGGAGAGCCAATCATGTATGACCTCGTCGCAAACATTATTCTCGACCCTAGCATAGCAGCCCCCGGATCCACAGAAGATGCGGCTGATAAAGGTGCCAGTGCTGCATCTGGAGGCGGTGGATCTTCCTCAGGTGCTGGCGCTGGTAGTGAGAAGGTCTCCTGGCTAGTTCAGCTCCACGATAAAGCCATGGGCGCTGAAAATAATCGTCAGCATGGCAACTCTGGTAGCAAACCTCAGCAGCGTGGCCCTGAGTGGCTTGAAGTCCAAGATTTGTTCGTTAAGCGTGCTGAGAGTGAGACTTTGTTCACTCGTGAGGGATACTTGATGGTCTGGGAACGGAGGAAGACTCCTAACAAGAAAGGCAAGGGACGGGCTTAGTGGGTACTTTTGTCAACATAGAGAGTACTTAAGTGAGTTTCATTGTGGAAGCAATTCTAGGCTCGCGATAGTGACTCGCCTTGGTCGAGTCTGGTGTAACAATAACAGCATGATGATTTACGTTTCATTTTCTCAGGTAGTAGTGTATCCCATGGACGAAAAAGCAATCGTAACACGCACGAAGCTTATGAAAATGTGACAGACAAGTATATCCTTAAAGCTATGCAATGAAGTGGTCTTTACAATGTACCCCAACCACAGAATTTCTTTCCAATCCTCATTGTTGAGCCAACCAAAAATCCCCAGACGCCTGCTCTCAGGGCGGCCTGCATGCCCCTCATGAGTATGAGCCTACCAGTATAAGCAGCAATGTCATCCCATGAGTCCCCGCCAAACCAGGAGTTGATAGAATTGAGATCTGATAGTTGAGTCGTAGATGAGTAGTGTGTAGCGAGATAAGACTGCGCCAATGAACGGTGGCACAAACATTCGAGCGGGGAAAGTATGATATTGGTCAGGATTGCAGCAAGGTGCGTTGCAAGCGAATCCACTGGGTGCGCAGATAGAAGAGTAAGTCGATGTGGGGTGCCTGTAGGATGTGAGGAGGGTGCTGGAATGTGTGCTTCGGGCTGTTCAATCATCTCATGAGAAGGTTCTTGGGTAGCCGTAACAGCTGCTGATCGTTGGAACGGGTTGGGCTCGGTATCATTCGGCTCTTCAACACCATCTGGCAGGATATTCGGAACACGAGGATTTGAGACGTCAGCTGCGGTATTCCCAATCGCTTCTCGGCTGGTGATTTGATCCGAGATGGCAGCACTTTGGGCTTCATTTCCAACAAAGGAGATATCTTGTCCCAAGTTTGCACCAGCAGCTATCGCAGGAACACCTTCTGGATCACCTGCCAAAGGCGATTGTGCCGCTTGATGCTGAGCCTGGCTGAGAATCAACGCCTCGAGAAAATCGGCAATTGAACGACGGTCAACAGCGGATGAGCGGCGTGTGTTACCATCGTTGGGACCCGATCTCGGGATATGTGGGCTGGAGACAGATGTAGGATTGTGTGCATTGCGAGTTCGGTTGCCAAGCAATTCCAGCTGCATTGTTATTATATCAGAGCTTTGATGTATCAAGGAAGCTCTGACACGAGGTGAGGTCGGCGGCGATGTCTCTGGAGATGAAGGGCGGGAAAAGAGGGTATTTGAACGAGACGTTTGACGGCCTCGCGATGCAGCATCTGCTTGCGGTGTGTTACTTGGTTGGCTTTGGCTGTTTGAAACTGTTGAATGAGATGGTGCGCTAGTTCTTCCAATAGTCGCCATTTCTGAGAAGAAATCATTGCTCATTTCCCCTGGCGATTGAGACATCCGATTTTCATTGGTCAACACTTGGGGAATATCGAATCGCATGTCATCATCATCATCCACCCTTCCACTCTCAGGTAGAGGCGCAAGACCTGCTTCGCCAAGACCAATGGTGTTTCTGCGGGGTACAGGGCCTGATGATCTGGTGAACGGGGCTGGAAGTCCATTCTCAACGAGGTCGTTTCTGATTTGTACCTCCTCCAGCTCATGCCGAAGTGATTCGATTGAATCCCGAAGGTTCTCAATCCTCTCTTGGTTGGAGACTTCATGAGTTTGCTGGTTTTGTGCCTGACCAGAAAACAGGCCAAAGAACGAGAATACCCAGTCACGAAAAACAACGAGCTCGCATTGCAGATCTTCAAGCAACGTCATTTTCGTGCGGCGAGCTTCTTCATTTGCCCGCCGTCCTAACGACGGCACGATCCACTCAACTAGGTTCTCTTCGAAAGCGACTCTGATGGAAAGTTCATCCGCAAACACCGGCTTTGGTAACTGGCGGCGTATCAAACGATAAATGCGTTCTTCTAGGATCGGGCGTAGATAGAAAGCATAGAGGAAGGTCAGGACTCCAGGTGAAACCACCAGGCGCGCAAGGAACCCAGCCATGGAAAGAGCAGAGAAATCGTTTGGTAGCTCTGGGAGTTGGATCAAAGATCCCTCTCTGAATGGTATCAAGAGTCGAAGACCTGGCATTGATGTTGGAGGAACTATGAAGAGTGTCTGGAGAACTGAGTACATATAGGCCTCGACAGATAAGACTAGCAGACAGTTTCGTGCACTGGAGAAAATATCAGAAATTGTATTTTACTCCTCGTTTATTCAGAGACTTACGTGAAATATGCAAGTAGGGAGGAAGCGCGAAGCGCCAGCGAAAGGCTTCCATTTCCCGTATTGTTCAAAACGTAATCCCTAATAGCAGACCATACACGCTTCACTTGGTTATCGCGAGCAATGGCGAATCCAGTGGACATTGCCCAAGCAGGCATTCCAGCAAAATAAAAACCCATAATGCCGGTAGTGCCACGTTCAGATCGTATGACATCAAGCAAAGCAGCATGTGTATAGTTCTTGAAGGTCTAGATTACGGACATATGGCAGTCAGCGAAGTCCCAAATAGACGTCAAGTTGAATGAGCAAGTTGCCTTACCTGTATACGCCCAACGAGGGACGAAGTCCACCATGACCCAAAGAAGATTAGAAGCTGATCAGTAGTGGTAATTACCAAACCAAAATCATTCTCCGCAGTGATCTGACTGATCCGCTGCTGTTCGTTAGAAGAGGTAGCATTGTTATCATCGCCGCTGACGACTATCCCCATTGTTGAAAGGATATCATTTTTAGCTTTCCTGAGTTCACGACCCAAGTTCTTTGATTCTGGGTTTACTGGGTGTCCCCGAGAGTCATACTGCTGCATGTAGCTGTCGGCATGGATATGAGAAACTCGCCGGACAGGACTGGCTGGGTCAACAGTGGCAGTCTCTGGGGGCTCATAAGGTGATCGACCCTTCAAGAACCAATCGATAAATTAGCCATGGTATATAGATACGTCGGTTGTATTGGGCTCAGAGCACCTCCGAGCCAGCTTGCTATATAGTCTGATGGATAGCCCTCCACCAAGGCAAATATTATAGATATAATCACCTGCGATGGTATAGATGGCTCACCATATATCGAGAGTAATAAAGATGAAACGCAAAGACAGTCAAGCTTACCAACGCGAGCCGGTTTAAATAAGCCTGTCGGCCCATGATGATGGAACCCAGCTAAATTATCAGCTCATCATATGATAAAGCGATGTTTCTACCGACTATCCGGGATTGTATTCAGTTCTAGAACGAAGAATTCGGAAGAGAAAAAAGGACAGCCTGAAAGGTCGAATATAAAAACAACGTCAGTCTGGATGTCTTCCACTGGAGAAAGGGAGACCACGTGCCCCGGTTTGACTTATCTTATCGCCAGTATGCAAACCGTGCAAACTTCCCAAAAAAAAGTCGCCCCGAGCTTTTCGCATTTGCGACCTTCAAAAGTGGGCGGCGTTTAAAGGCCGGTGATATACACCATGTCGAAAGCAATTGTGAAGACTACTTTCGAGGCATCAAAGACCCTCCAGCCTATCTATACTGGTGGCAGTACCGCGCTCGATGCCACTGGGCGCGTATTGCTGAGCTGTGTCGGTGAAGATGCGAATCTCGTCGACTTGGAAACAGGCGACCAGCTTGCTAGTCTTGAAGGAGTGAGTTTAAAAGATCTTTTGATCCCAGAAATTTGTGGCGCTGACCAAATTCTTCTGTGCATAGGATGGCGAAATCATCACCAGTCTAGCACGTATGTCTATTCCAAGGTGGCTTTAAATGTTACGAGACGCTGATAATTTTTCTAGTCACACCATCTGCGTCGCATGCTATTGTCTGCTCACGTTCAATGTCTATGCGCATCTATGAACTTTCTTCTCTCGACTTTGACGACAAAACAACCCAAGCCATTGAGGCGAAACCCATCCGCACCCTCAAACCCCACACTTCGCCTGTTGTAACGACTGCAACTGACCGTACCGGCACTCTGTTGGCGACCGGTGCTGCCGATGGTTCTATCAAGGTTCACGATATCAAGGGTGGATTTGTTACACATACTTTCAACGACCGGGGTGTTATATCAGCTCTCTGTTTCTTCGAGATTGAGGTGACGGATAGCAATGCCAAGTCTTCCTCTAAGAAATCCAAGTCTAAGAGAGCGGCATCTGGTGATGATGACGAGGTTATGGAAGATTTAGATTCCACCATTGGATTCCGCCTGGCTTCAGGTAGTGAGGAGGGCCGAGTACGTGTCTTTGATCTACACAAGAAGAAGGCGGTTGCGTCGCTCGATTCCCATGTTTCGTTGGTGAGAAGCCTGTCCTTTTCTGCCGCAGAGAATGCATTGCTCTCAGCTTCTCGTGACAAGACAGTCATCATCCACGATGCTCGCACTTTCAAGCAACGTCGGATCATTCCTGCTTTGGAGTCTGTCGAGGCTGCTACTTTCATTGCAGACACTGGAGTGTGCGTTGTGGGTGGAGAGAACGGTAAGCTGAGAGCTTTCGATGTCAACCGCGGCAGTGAAATTACAGAGGAGCAAGAGGCAGGCGAGGACTTTGAGACAATCATTGCCATCCAGTACTCACCGGGCATGCCATTTGTAATGAGCGTTCATGCAGACCAGACAATCCGTCTTCATTCTCTTGAATCTTTGAAAGACTACAAGCCAGGATCAATTTTGGAGCCATTGACAATCACTCGACGTATCTCAGGTAATGACGACGAAATCATTGATTGTGCTTTTGTTGGGCCCGATCGATCAATGCTTGCGCTAGCCACCAACACAGAGAGCATTCGAATTGTATCTGTGGCGCCTTCCGCGGACCGACCTTCGGCTGATGGTGACGCCTTTTTCGGTGCCGATGTTGCTTATTTGGATGGACATGAAGACATTATCATCGCGATGGATGTAGACTGGTCCGGTCACTGGCTTGTTACTGCTGGCAAGGACAATACTGCCAGACTTTACCGTCTTGATCCCAAGAACTCGTCTTTCACTTGCTTTGCAGTCCTCACAGGTCACGCCGAATCCCTGGGTGCTATCGCGTTTCCGCGTGCGCCACCACCAGTTGGAAGCTCTGCGTACAATGATCCGGTAAACCACCCACCGGCCTTCATTGTCACCGGTTCTCAAGATAAAACTATCAAGAGATGGGATCTTGGAAAGCTGGCTCCTCTCAAGGACGACAAACCTCACAGCCCCAAGGCCGTCTATACGAGAAAGGCTCACGAGAAAGATATCAACTCTATTGATATTGACTCTACATCTACTCTTTTTGCCTCAGCATCCCAGGACCGCACGGTCAAGATCTTTGATGCCGAGGAAGGATCACCAATTGGTATCCTTCGTGGACACAAGCGTGGTGTCTGGGGAGTACGATTCTGCCCCAAGAACACGCCAGTCATTAATACAGAAGCGGGTACCAGCACAAGCAAAGGTATCATTGCTACTGGAAGTGGTGACAAGACCGTCAAGATCTGGAATCTGGCCGATTACAGCTGTCTTTTGACCTTGGAGTCTCACTCAAACTCCGTATTGAAGGTTATCTGGCTTCCGGCTCCGCAGGTATCCAAGCCGAAGGTTGATGACGAGGAAGAGGGCGAGGAAGCTTCAGATCAGAAGAACAAGATCCAGACACGACCCCTGGTTGCATCAGCAGGTGCTGACGGACTGGTGAAGATCTGGGACGTGTGGACTGAGGAGGTCCAATGCACCTTGGATAACCACACTGACAGAGTCTGGGCACTTGCTACTCCCTACCCCTCTGGCTCTCGCGCCGACGCAAAACCTACTTCCTCCAAGATCAACTCCACCCCTTACGCTCTCGTTTCTGGTTCCGCAGACGCCACGGTGACCTGCTGGACTGATACTACCTCCGCCACATATACCGCCGCTGTGAATGCCAATTCCGAGCGCATCGAACAGGACCAGCAACTTCAGAACTACATTCGTGCAGGAGCATATCGGGAAGCTATCACCCTCGCTCTCCAACTGAATCACCCTGGTCGTCTCCTGTCTCTATTCACCGCTGCCATTGATGCGGCCGATAACCCGGCTCTCTCAGAGGAGGAGCGAGAGCGCGCTGCTGACAGCTTGACGGGTAACCCGTCTATCGACGAGGTACTACAATCTTTGGATGCTACAAACTTGCGGACCCTGCTGCTCCGTCTTCGTGACTGGAACACGAACGCCCGTACGGCTCGAGTTGCGCAACGCATTCTCTTTGCTCTGTTCCGCTCATATCCCGCTTCTACTTTTGTAGAACTTGCTACGCAATCTGTTCGTGGAAAGAATGGTCGTGTTGCTGCAGGCCTGAAGGATATTCTGCAGGCTTTGGCGCTTTATACTGAGAGGCATTATAAGCGTATCGAGGAGTTGACAGATGACAGTTACCTTGTTGAGTGGGTCCTTGGAGAGATGGATAATGGCGTTGGTCTTGGCGGTTTGATGAGTTTGGATGATGGTGATGTCAATGGCGAGGCTGAGCATGAAAAGGATGTGATTATGTTGGAGGCTTAGAAAAGCCTCGTATTTTGTGTATATTCATGGCGCTTTTGCTTTTGGGAGTACTATGGGAGTGGGATCGGATAAAAGCCATATACTTTCACATTATAGATTCGAATTTCATGTCCATTATTCTCCATTCTCAATCCTATAAAAACTCTGTAGTACATCAATTTAACAAGCTGTTAGGGTATCTTTATTCGATAGCTTTTTCTAATCTTATAACGTCTTGGTTGGCTTGGTTTCTCGTAGCCAAAAGCACTTATACTCCACGAATCTAATCATCCCGCCGGCGGCGATGAGAATCACGGTCGCGGTCACGGTCACGGTCACGATCATGTCGAGATGAATGAGACGAGCGGCTGCTATATCCATCGTCTCGGTGTCGTCGAGACCGATCTCCGTCCCGATCATAGTCCCGGTCTTTTCGATAATCCCTATCACTATCGCGAGTTCGTCGACGATCCCGGTCCGGGTCACGAGAAGACCTATCATCACTCCGGCGGTCATCATCATCGTATCTAGAGCGTCTAGAAGACGAGTAGCGTCCGGCAGAGCGACTACGATCCCGGCGTGAAGACCCATGCCTGCGGTCAGAACGGTCGTCGCTGTCATAGTCCCTTCGGCGGTAATCTCGATCACGGTCTTTGTCGCGTCCACTCTTCTCTAGATTTCGATCTCGTCTGTCACGCCAATCATCCTCAGTCTGTGATTTGGACTCTTTCTTTTTGATTGCCAATTCCTCCTCTGTGATGTACTCTCCAGTATTCCTGTTCCGCATAGTCACAGGCATATAGACACCCTCGGTGTTTCCATCTGCGTTGTCTTCGCCTTGCTTTCTTGATGCTTTGCGCATAGCTGATTTACCCCATGCACCAAATTCCACTTCTGCACCCTTTCCAGAATCCTTTGCGCCGATACCGAGAAAGCCAGCCCGGCGTGGTGGGGCGCGAGGTTCGTTGGGCGTGTTTGCTTTTGCCGAAGGTCCATAATTACCTCGCCCGATAGACTGTCCATCTTTCCACCCCATTCCTCGAAGAAGCGCGGCGCCAAATTCTTCAACCGGTATAGCATTGTATTGGTCCAGCGTGGCAGATTCGGGTCGTGACTTCACGTCTGTCCGGAAAGAGCTTGATTCGTCGTAAGGACCTGAAGCATTGTCGTCCTCGTCCTCGCGTGACTTCGAAGCTTCGATAACCAAATCCGATCTCCGCTCCAATTCACCCGTGCTTTCTTTGATCAGAGCCTGTAAAGCAATCTGGTCGTCGGTGAGAGGCTTGCTTTCTTCGGCGGGTTTTGCGTCAGGTATATGCTGGTCCGTATCGCCATTTTGATCAGTGTTCTCGCTATCCGTGGCTTTTTGAGCAAAACTTAAGCCGTAAGCCATGCTCGGCCCCTCCGTTTCCACGGCACCTGCTGAAGAGCCCTCTCCATTCTTTTGCGCTTCTTGTAAAGCTTGTACTTCGCGAGGAAGAAGATTCTTCTTTCCCTTCTTTACATTGACACCAGGCCGATCACGCCAGTTATTTTTGCTGGTGACTGGAATCACGAGTGGCTTTTTCTCATCGCTCACAGCTTGTCCGTCGATGGTAATAGCGCCACCGGTATGCGTGTCGAAGCCAGATACTTCCTCATGAACGGGTTCCTTCTCATCTTCATCGGATGAACCATCATCTCCTAGCTGGTGCGGACGGCGGGGAAGATAGCGCCTTTTACTTTCCGAAGCTTCGGGCCGACTGCGACTCGATTGGAAGCCAAATGTTGTTTTCGAAGAGGGTCCGTTGGGCTTGGAAGAGAGGGGAAAAGACTTCGATCCCCTCGTATGAGGGTCTCCATGGGCCTGCGACGGAGGTGGCATTTCGACAGGCAGAGTCTCTCAAAGTAGGCGTAGGTGACCTTGAACTAAATCGAAGGTCGAAGTTGGAGATTTGCCTTTTACTGCACAGTTCGCAGGCGGGGCGGTGGCGAGGGCGGAGTTAAACGCGTCCTCTGCTGAGCAAGCCCTAAAAAGTCCATCGATTAGGATATTTCCAAGCGACCTTTTGCTTATTCCCTTATGAGAGGCCGATATAACATGATTTAACGGAAATGGATGGACCATTTTTCTAGCCTGGGACTGATGTTCCACATAATAACTATAGAAGCTTTCTGGGTTGGGACAGGAGTCATCGAGATGAATCGGTCATCCAAATCTTCCGAGGTCTACCTACCGCAAGATACTATTACGATTAGAATCATGGTCGCAATGCTCTAGAATATGAGTGACTACAATTTCAGGAGATAGTTGAGGGACAAAGATTCGAAACTAATCATACAATTCATGTTCGTCAATTCCTAGGGGTTTCAAACAGACCCAGAGTTTTAGCCATCCCACGAATAATACATGCCCAAAAAAAGAAACGTAGCACTGGTGTGATATGGGAGCCAGTGCTCTATCTGGTCCATTGGATTAAATGAACGCGGGAGGAGGTTGGACATGAGGTGCAACGGGGCAACACACGCGGTAAGAGAGTCGGAAAAGGCGAGGGGATCGAGGGAAGAGATAGACAAAAAGAAACGAAAAAGGACAATCAGAAACGCCGCCATCCCTTTCCACCAACGCAAGAACAGTCAGAGGCAATAAATCAAAATAAGACGGGTAGAGTCAAAAATATATACAGTCGAAGAAGAAGGTAGGTTTGTGGGTAGACGGGAGTAGGTGAGATTATGGGGAGGTTCTAACTGCTCGCTGTCTGAGCAGGAGGTGGGTGTGGGCTCTTGCTGGAACCCTGCACTGCTCCAGCTTGAGAGCTCCCACTGCGTTGAGTTTGGGGCGTCGCACTTCGGCTTGTCTGGGGTACGGCTCCGTTCATAGCTGGAGAGCTCGTGACATTGACGCGATTCGGCTGATTCGGCTGCGGGACTCGCATCATCGGAGAAAACCCTTGATTTTGAGGGACTTGCATGGCGGGGCCACCGTTAGGCACGCCGGGCTGCTGTGGCGTTGGGAAGTTACTATCGTGCGGGACGTGATAGTTGGCCTGGACATTGTTCATACCACCTGCGGCTGCGTTCATGGCCGCCTGCTGCGACATACGCTGTTGTTGGTACTGGTTAAGCCTTTCTGTGGCTAGCTTGCTCACTTGCTCAGGAGGCAGATTCGGGTTGGCACGTTGAATTTGGTTCTGGAAGGTGCTTATAGTCGGAACAACACCGCTAGATAGCCCATTGGGCTGCCCCATGCGAGGAGACGGGGTGGACACTCCCTGTGGCGTTCCTCCGTGGAAAGATGGGCTCTGCATTCCACCCTGGGCTTGCATAGCCGCCATCATCGCAGGGTTATTCGGTGTACCGTTCACATTCGGCATGTTCAAATTCGGGGAATGGGATCCCTGCGGCCCAAACTGTTGATTATGGAAAGACTGTTGTGCTTGATGAGCTTGGCCCTGTTGATGAGAGACCTGTTGCGGTTGGCGAGTTTGGGACTGTAATACACGCTGCTGTTCCTGAAGCCGGTTCGCTTCTCGAATAACCCGAGCATTGTCTGGCGATGCCTGCATTGGCATGCCAGGTCGGGGCTGCTGCATTTGGTTTTGAGGCATCATTTTCATCGCCATGGCGTTGGCTGGAAGCTGACCGTTTACTGGAGTCGCTCCGTTCGACATGCCCTGCATAGCCTGTGCGCGGACCTGATTCACGCCAACGCCTTGCGCCAAACCAGCAGATGCTCCGTTGGGAGTTCCATTGGCCATTCCCGGGTTACCAGAATTAGGTGGCAGGTTATTGGGAGATCGTCCTTGACTGTTCATCAACTGTTGCTGTGCTTGCGGCCCTTGAGGTTGCGGCTGTTGCTGGTTGGGCAACTGTCCAGCGCGCTGAGCGGCGAGGTTTGCTCTTTGCTGGGCGATCATCTGTTGCCGATACTGCTCTTGTCGTTCCTGCAGCTTCATTTCTCGGTCGTATTTGAGGCGACTAAATTCGGCGGGTGACGATATGGGTGGCTTGGGCTGATTCGCTTCATTCACCTTTCTAAGGGAGGCAAGGTGGGAAGCGTGTTGCTGCTTTTGAAGCATCGTCTCGCGTTTCTTCGCCAATTTACGCATGGCGTCAAGTAGGGCAAGATGGCGAGAAGATCGTCTCCTGTCCACCCGCAGAGGCTGGGTAGTGCGACGACGAATAGGCTGCTGAACTTGGCCATTATTGGCTTGCTGCTGTTGCTGTTGCTGAGCGGCTTGCTGTTGAGCCAACACTGTTCGTTGAGCCGTTTCGAGGCGCTGGTGATAAGCCCGGAAATACTGAGTCTTTGACATTTCTGCAGGCAGGCCCTCCAGTCCTACCCATCGTTCAAAGCACTCCCAAGGCGTTCGCCGCTCGGCGCCAGATGTAAACAGAGAAGGCGAGGTTAAACAACTGGAGATGAGTGACCAATTATAGGAATACTCCTTTACCAAGCGCCGAAGTTCATCATCCTCTGCAATGGTCCATTGTGAAGACTGACGGGACTCAAAAAAGCCAACTGATGGCATAGGGTGTTCCGTCGGAGGGCGGAACGAGTGACCCGGATGAATTCGGTCACGAATATGTTTATTCTCCGGTCTGAAGAGAGCCACATTGTCCTGTTCTGGGGGAAGTTCCAGAAGACGAGTTTCGAGGTCAGATCCATACTGAGAATAATCGTAACGGCTGCGTTTGCGAGGACGTTCATCATCATAAATTCGAATCTTGGTCGAAGCGAATTTCGATACAGGCAGGATTTCGGTTTTCCAGATGGAGTCAGGTGGCTGCTTGAAGACAGGCCGTTGCGTTTCCGGGGCAATCCGCATTGGCTCATATATAGGAAGTTCGTCTAGCAGCTTTTCCGCCACTGGATTCATTTCCAGAGAGAAATTAAATTCGTCAGAGCCCAATGAAAATATGGCTGCCGGAGCAACGGTGTCACCAATGTCGTGCCTAGGCTCTTCATTGAAACCATCGCTGACCGACTCCTCTTCGGCAGAGGGAACCAAATCCGGGGTTGGATGAGACATAGGAAGGGTTTCATCACCAGCGTCTTCTGACGAGGCGATGCCTGTTTTAGCGCCATCCTGTGATACAGGTCTAGGCGACGGAATAGTAGCATTCACACGCAGCAGAGCCCGGTGTTCATTATTGCTGTTCACATATTCGGCGCACCAGTCAGCACAACTTTTCGCCGCAGCTATTTTCCATTTCCTTTCTTCGCGGAAATCCGTGCGCATCCACTTCATATGGTCCAAGAGGACATCAAGATGGGTACCCTGGCGAAGCGGTTCCACCGAGCGCTTCATCTGCCGCAAAGGCCAACGATTGGCATTCTGGAGACCGTAGATACGTCGTAAAGTCCGACAATCCATCTGTTCCTGATATTCGAGCAGATGGTTTGAGGTGCTCAACGTCTTATGGGCCGATGCCAAGAGGGTGTTCAGGTTGGTTCCTCTTGGAGGAGCATATGCTCTGTTCAAAAAGAGAGTGAACAAATAGTCCTGCTCCTCGTTGAGCTTGGCAACGGCATCTCCGGACTCCGAACGCGTCAAGCTCATTGGATCAGACTTGTCTTGTTGAGATGGAGTCTGTTTCGGGAATACTACGGTCGAGACTCGTGTTCTCTCCTTTTCCCTGTCCTTACGATCCTTGAACCGGATTCGGGCGACGCTATCAGGAGAAACATAATCACTCGTGCCACTGGTCTTTTCATGTGCATAGTTCCCTGATGCTTGCCCAAGGATTTCGGAAACGGACTTGTGACGGATAGCGCCTGATGAAACTCGAGTCGTCATGCGCTCCGGTTGAGGTTGTTCTGGTTGAGTAGGTGGAATGGTGACGGAGGGTTTTGTTGCCGAGGATATCTCAACATTTGCTGCATCAGAGGGTTGAGTTTCTTCAAGAAGCCGGTCACTGGGAGAAGGCGCGTCTTTGGCTGCTATTGCTTTCTCTTCGGGGAGATTTGATGTGGCTGTCTCAGTGGCTGTGTCCTGATCAATATCCATTTGATCCTGTTCTTCGACGGGATCCACGTTTTCTTTGACCACCTCATTTGTCAAAGGCCCGTTGGTCGCGTTCACACCGTTTGCGGCTGTTTGTTGTATCGACTGAGCTTCCTCCAGTCGCAACTGCTCATCCGGAGTTGATGGGACTAAGTTTGCGTGAGGCATACTGCGGTTGTGTTTCGGGCTTGGACGGCCAATCTTTCCGGCATCTGATACTTCCTCTCCAGGACTTGTATCAGGCGAGCCAGCGACAGGTACGGGGGTATTATTAGAGTAAGGGTCGATAGATGATGCAGGAGAAAGCGGTTGTTCGGGGTTGGATGGGCCTAGAGTGAGAGATGGTCGTGAATCGGGCCTCTTTCGCGTAACAATATTAGATGTTATTTCCAGAGACGGGGTAGAGCTTGTCGCTGCAGGTTTAGCCGGACCAAGTGAGGCCTTGACCTCTGATCCATTGTGATCCTGGGAGCTGAGAGGGGTCTCAAGCGCGAATGCGCTCGTCTTAGAGTCGGCGCCAGTGGGCTGAGACAGCGTTGTCGAAGCAGCGGCTTCGACCTCTTGGGTGACCTTTGAGTTGGCTTGCGGTTCAGTTGATTCCGCCGGATGAGTCGCACCCTTTGAAGTTGATGCGCCGACTGAGGATGCGGTTTCTGGACGAGTCGTGTCCGCAGCTCCTGACAAGGTGGACGCGGTCGGGGTTCGAGGGATATGGCCGTCTACTGTCGGTGGTGGAGTGATACCAGCGACGGGGTGAATCTTTTGATCCGCTACTGCTGCAGATGCGACAGCTTTTCGTCCAGGTGAAGATGCGCGCGTGTGGGTTGGAGAAGGTAGAGTGGTTTCGTCGAAATAACGACCTCTGTATGACGGGTTAGCCAAGCGCAATTGAAGAAATATATTGATTTATATCGATTTTTACTTTTGCAAGTAGCTTTAAAGAGGGCTGGGGGGAATAAGAAGGAGAATGAACTCACTTGGCAAGGTCGTTGGCGTCGAGAAACGCCTGTTCCTTTTGGTTATATAACGAGTCGGCGGTCGCGCCCTCAAAACCCACGGTCGCATAATACAACTCGGTCAGTTTTCGCTTTCGCGACAACAAACAGTTTCTAGAATATAATTAGTGGATATTCTATCGAAACACGAGCAGGAGATTTCAAAACAATATTTTTTTGGCATTAATACTTACGCGATCTCATCGTTCTTAGACCGGAGAAGCTCGTCGCGGAGCATGAGGTCTAACTTGGGAACACAGCATCCGATTAACGCGGGAAAAGAGGGAGTGGATTGACCGGGGTCATTCAGATCGAAAAAATCGCTTAAAAGGATGGAATCGGATATGGTTGTCGCGTGAAGCGATGGGAGGCAGGGAAGGGAGGACTTTTCTGTACGGGTTGGCACGGGAAAAAAGGGCGGCGGCCGGGAAGAGGATGGTTAATGGGAGAAGGGAATACCGTACGGTAATTACCTGGCCAAGATTTTTCTATGCTAGACAAAGTAAAAAAAAGTAGGGTGGAATTCACCAAGGAAATCAAGCAAGGAAAGGAGATAGTCAAAGGTACATTTCTCCAGTCTATGGAATTAATCATATTAGCTTTAATTTTAACAGAGCCTCTGAGGTTTGATAAATTGTATTTTGTGCACAACTCCGCTTGTGTTGCCAGCAAAGAACAGTCAGACGCGGCCGTAACGGTAATTCGCCCGCATTCTCCAAAGCCGCTTGCAAAATGTGCGCCTTCTTTATGAGGCATCAAGAGACACCGTATATATCAGGCAGTAGTTAGTTTCAAGGTTCAGGCACTCAGGTGTCAAGGCAGTAAGGCTCCAATCCCTATCGATAGGAGCAAAAAATTCCAGTTAGATCACAGCTCAACTTTTTTTGCTCCGTCCTTCAATTCTATCATCTACATTTAATCATGGTCAAGCGCAAGAGAACCGATGCCCCAAAGGAGGGCAAGTCTACTGACAGCCCTTCCAAAACCGTCAAATCTGTTCCCTCGCCCTCTTCATCTCCCGATGCTGCTCTGACTATCCAAGTGGTCACCGGTTCCTACGAGCGTGTGTTGCATGGTTTTACGGCTGGTATCCCCGCATCTGCCTTGAGCACCAAGAGTGAATTGAAAAAAGACACGACTCCCTCCGTCCAATGTGTCGATAGCTTCTTATTCGAAGCCCATGGATCTGCAATTCGGTGCCTGGCACTCTCCCCGCTGCCCAAAGCCACCGACCAAAAACAGAATCAAAACGTGATCATGGCCAGTGGCGCGACAGATGAGCGCATCAATTTGTATTCTCTGTCGGCTGCCCCGCCCGCCGTGAATGATGACTACCCTTCGGTACCGACATTGGCTGGAAACAAAATCCTCGAGAATCCCAACAATCGCGAGCTGGGTTCATTGTTGCACCACTCTGCTAGCATTTCGAGCTTGAGCTTCCCGTCCCGCAGCAAGCTTCTCGCAGGTGCTGAAGATAACACTATCTCCGTCTCAAAAACCCGGGATTGGACTGTAGTGTCGACCATCAAGGCACCGCGTCCTAAGGTCCAAGGCCGGCCGAGCGGTGATACAGCACCCCCGGGGGCTGAGCCCTCTGGGGTGAATCATTTCGCGGTTCACCCTTCCATGAAGCTGATGCTAAGTGTTGGCCGGGGAGAAAAGTGCATGCGACTGTGGAATTTGGTCACAGGCAAAAAGGCTGGTGTTTTGAACTTCAGCCGGGAGTTGCTGACAAGTGTGAGGGAAGGAAAATGGAGTAGCGGAGAGGGTCGTCGTATCGCCTGGAACCCTGCTGGAGAAGAGTTTGCAGTTGCTTTTGAGTGGGGTGTCGTGGTGTTCGGAGTTGTAAGGCGCCTATTACCTATCTATATATCATACGTCTAGATGCTGACTACATACTTAACAGGACTCTGAGCCTAAGTGCAGAGCGCTTCCAGAACCTCGAAGCAAGATTCACGAAATGAAATATGTCCCTCGATCTGCAGATAACGATCAGGCTGATGACCTTCTGGCTGTGTCTACCGAAGATGGCCGCATCATTTTCTATTCGACTACTGAGTTACGACAAATGGAGGAGGATGAGGAGTCCAAGATCCCCCTAGCTACTCCGGTGGCTCAACTCGGTGGTAAACAAGCCAGTTACCCCGGGCGTATCAAAGACTTCGCCGTCCTGAGCCTCGAGGACCAAGCCAAGGAGATCCGTGATGGTTTCTTGGTTGTCACAGGCAACAGTGAGGGAACAGTCCGCATTTGGAAGATTGATGCAAAGGACCTCGCTGTTACGAAGAAGTCTAAGGGTTCTAGCAAAGTCAAAGATACCACCACTCGTCAGGTTGGAAATCTCGTCAGCACCTATGAAACTGGCAACCGAATCACCTGTCTCGCTTCGTTCATCATGTTGCCAGCGGAAGATCCATCAACCTTGTTCGACTCTGAGGAAGAGAGCGAGGAGGAGGGAGGAGAAGAGTCAGATAGCGACGAGAGTGACGAGTAAATTGTGGACTAGATACCCATTGTACTGTTAGACCGGGATGTATCCTTACGCCTAAAATTATGAAACGAGTTAATATAGACTGTATTTGCATTGACGCCTCAACTCATTCCTGCAGCTATGCTTTACTAGGGATACACTACAAAAGTGGAACTACTAGTTAGTTAGTGAGCTAGTGCATAGTATGTAGTTGACTATAACTAACCGGATGTACTCCCATCAGGCCGTCAGGGCAAAAGATTTTCGATTTTCCTGGCAGACAATGACTCATGCGCACCACACCACAAGAAGTTCCCATGGATGAACCAACAGCAACTTGGTAACAAAAACGAATCCAATTGAACAAAAATACTAGAATGAATTGTAATCTCAAATTCCAAGTACATAGTTCGCTGTGTCCTGTAACTAAATCGAAAGCCAACTGGTCCAACACCGACACCGCCCGCTCGCTATCCACTGCACAAAAACCCCCCACCATACCATTCTTCCATTATCATATCGCCCGCAAATTTCGTCCGGCTCGACTCTCCGCCTTCCACTCACCTCCCATCGCTCTCCTCTCTTTCCGATAAATCCTTGAGACCGACGAAAAGCCGTTGCTGACGCGATCCCATATTCTTCTTCCAATATGGCTGCGAATGGAGACTTCTCGGACGAGGACCTCTCTCAGGCCGGATCCCCCGTTGTCGAGGCTCAGAATGGCCAGGATTTCGATGACCAGGAGCCCCTCGATCAGCCCAAGAAATCGGCCATGAAGAAGAGCGCTCCTGAACCCAAGCCCCAGCGCCCCGAGCTCCCACCCCAATCCGACCCTGCTACTTTGGATGTCTCAACTTTGACACCCTTGACACCTGAAGTCATTGCCCGTCAAGCCACAATCAATATCGGCACAATCGGTCACGTCGCTCACGGTACGTTCTCGATGAGACTGGCGTCTTTGTCTTGTGGTCGGTGGCATGATGTTAATGTTCGATCTCTTTATAGGCAAGAGTACCGTCGTAAAAGCTATCTCCGGTGTCCAGACTGTGCGATTCAAGAACGAATTGGAGCGAAACATTACCATCAAGCTTGGTTACGCCAACGCCAAGATCTACAAGTGTGATAACCCTGCTTGTCCCCGTCCGACATGCTATAAGAGTTTCAGCAGTGATAAGGAAGTTGACCCTCCTTGTGAGCGCGAGGGTTGTGAAGGCCGCTACCGTCTGATGTATGTCCCCATTCTGTTAGATTGGATACGTGGGAATTGGCTGGTCTAATATTTTCTCTTACTAGGCGCCATGTTTCTTTCGTTGATTGCCCTGGTATGTTTGACCCATTTTTCTTGATAGAGCTACTGAGCAGATTTGCTAATACTTTGCTACAGGTCACGATATTCTCGCAAGTTCAACCTGTCTTCCTAATTTTGAAGACTTTCGCTAATACTTTCCAACAGATGAGCACTATGCTTTCAGGTGCCGCCGTCATGGACGCTGCCCTGCTCCTGATTGCCGGAAACGAAACCTGCCCCCAGCCTCAAACCTCCGAGCACTTGGCCGCTATCGAGATCATGAAGCTCAACCACATTGTCATTCTGCAGAACAAGGTCGACCTGATGCGCGAGGACAATGCTCTCCAGCACTACCAATCAATCCTCAAGTTCATCCGCGGTACCGTCGCCGATGGCTCCCCCGTCATTCCCATCTCTGCCCAGCTGAAGTACAACATCGATGCTGTCAACGAGTACCTTACTTCTCACATTCCTGTTCCCGTCCGAACTTTCGACCAGGCTCCTCACATGATGGTTATCCGTTCCTTCGATGTTAACAAGCCCGGTGCTGAGATTGACGAGCTCAAGGGTGGTGTTGCTGGTGGTTCCATTCTCAGCGGTGTCCTTAAGCTCAACGACGAGATCGAGATCCGTCCCGGTCTGGTCACCAAGGATGAGAACGGCAAGATCCAATGCCGCCCTATCTTCTCCAGAATCGAGTCTCTCTTCGCCGAGACAAACACTCTCAATTACGCCATTCCTGGTGGTCTTATTGGTGTCGGTACCCGTATTGATCCCACCCTTTGCCGTGCCGATCGTCTGGTTGGTTTCGTTCTGGGACACCGCTCGAAGCTTCCTGCTATCTATACTGAGATTGAGGTCAACTACTTCCTGCTCCGTCGTCTGTTGGGTGTCAAGACTGCCGATGGCAAGCAGGCCAAGGTCGCCAAGCTGGCTAAGAACGAGGTTCTCATGGTCAACATTGGCTCAACTGCTACCGGTGCTAAGGTTGTGAACGTCAAGGCCGATGCCGCCAAGCTCAGTCTGACCAGTCCTGCCTGCACGGAAGTCGGTGAGAAGATTGCCATCTCCCGCAGAATCGACAAGCACTGTAAGTTATAACACAAAAAACCTGCTCCATGACTAGCATCAGATTCTAATGATTTCTTTCTAGGGCGTCTGATTGGTTGGGCCAACATCGTTCACGGTGTTACCCTTGAGCCGGTTCTGAACTAAAGTGTACTCTATTCAAAAAAAAAATCCATTCAAAGTTCAACAATCTAATGCAGCCTAGCTACCGTGCTGGGGCTTTAGTTTAAAACTACCCTCTTCATTCTGCCGTTTTTCTGCCGCTCCCACCCCTCCCAAGAAAGAATTGAATTGATGCATGTTACTGATAACGAATATACCATCCATCATTATCAATTGTCCGCTATAGATGATAATATATAGCAATATCTAGATTTTCTAGAATACTTTCGTCATTATAGACCACCCCTGACTCTCTATAGTTCTGAGATAATGTATGTCTTCCTCATCATATCATCAAAAGGTACACCCTGAGCTTTTTGGGCGGTGTGCTTAACTTGGTGGGCGGTAGTTGAGGACGGTGGAGAGGTGTACAGCATATAGTTTCAAACTAAAGTCCCAGCGCTTTTTAGGGCACAGGGTTTTGATGTGACAGATCGAAGAGCAGAAAGAAAGGCAGAAAGATGGGTAGCTTCAAACTCATGTTGAATTGATAGTGCTGTAAATTTTGCTGCTGAGTTGTTAGTGATCGAACATTGACTAGAAAATGACAGCTGTCTGTCTAACACGCGGCAGATATAGAAACACCACTTTCTTCACTGCTGGTTAGGGAATACCCTAGGACCATAAGGATTATTCTAGGACTATATTCCCGCCCCATTCCAATCTTCTTCATCTATATCGTTATTGAGGCAGTTATCACCCGATAGCACCTTCCCAGTATTAGGTAGCCATCGTAGGTAGCACTTTCCTTTAGTATTGTTATAGATTAGCACCTTCCTAGGTGCGAGCGCTACCCCGTTCATAAGATATATTGTTTTCATAGCGGAATGGATCACTTTTATTCATCTCGTCACCTGGCTTCATCTGTGAGAGCACCCTCGCTATTGCGATAGTATCTGGCTCCTGACTATCGTAATACTGATTTTACATTCAGCATCCCATCCCAGGTGAGTACCCTCACGATTAGCACACAAATCCTCTCCCTGCATGTCTGTAGGAAAATGATGAGACTGACGCTTTGCAGCGCAACAGCCCATTTCATTGCAAAGGTACAGGCGCTCCAATGTGTCCACACTGTTCTGGACTAAACTTTATGGCGTGGATGGCGTCTAGTTCCAAGAGAAACCATTACCGATGGGATGTGTTGCGTTAGGAGAATCGGAATTCTCTGGCGACCAAGTCTCGACTAGGCTCACGCTTCGCGATATACAATCGCAAAATGTTTTGTGGTCACGACGAGTCGGATGAGCGATGGCTTTGACAATTACAGATTCCACCAGGTTGTATAGAGTGGTGGTTCTCGCAAATCCTAAGCTGTCTTTTCGGCGAATCCCCAGCCTCAGGCACATATCTGGCTCATTGCATAGGGAAATGATGTAAGACGTGTGCTGGCAACAGATACCAACCCTTTGGTCTTGGAAGACTGCGTTTAATAGGATACGAGATTACAATTTAAGAGGTGTTTTGCTTACTCTTTTGTGTGTTCTACGGAGTTTATTTTCAAGAGGTTCTCCAAATATTTTTTTTCTTCAAGTATTCATTGTATGTCTAACTACATCCAAGACCTATCTACGTGAATGTAGGCCCTTTGATTTACAAGGATATTGTAGTTCTAGTAGAGCCATGGGGGTTTAGTAGGGAGGGGAGAAACACCAGTATATATAGTACAATAAGCGAAAAGAGATAGACTGTAGCAGGAACGCTCATGGTTGAAGTGAAGACTATTTAAAAGCTATTTCAAAGTGATAAGAACGAGTTCCATATGAAGTTTTTATCTTTACAATACCGAGATATACTCATCACATTTCTTTGACAAGCAAGTTCACGTTTGATGATGAAAGAGACCCTGCAGTGATCGCCGGGCGGAGCTTTGTTGATCTGACTAAGGCGGACATTCGCCCAAATTAGTTAACACCTAAGTAGCTTCTTTGAACTTGACTCTCCCTTGACATTGTCGCGCGATCTACAATATGTGGATTCTTGAGGTGTGTACCTTCAATTTGGTCATTATTGACTACTGTTTCTGTTACCGTTGTACTTTTGGTCCTTTTTACTAATTATTGGTCTCCAGCAACTCGCGCGTCTTCTTGACCGTCCGCTCTTCCCATGGAAGAACGTCCTCGTGGGGTTCTCCGTGGGCCAGTTCGTCCTGGAGGGCCTCCTAACTCTTCGTCAATACAAGGTGCTCCAGCGCACTAAGGCCCCCAAGGTTCTCGAGGGGGAGGTTACCCAGAAGGTCTACGATCAAAGCCAGGTAAGAGGATAACTGGTGGCATCCCGCGGAGTAGTCGTATAATCTCTAACTCGTTCTTCTATATACAGGCTTATGGTCGCGCAAAGGCCAAGTTCAGCATTATTTCCGGTCTCTATGGCCAAATTCAAAACCTGGCATTCATCTATGGCGATGTTCTTCCCAAGCTCTGGAGCGTTAGCAGCTTGCTGCTAGCACAGTATCTCCCCGGTCGATTCCAAGGCGAAATCTCGCAGACTCTCGTGTTTGTATTCGGTTTCAACATTCTCAGCACTATCCTCTCGCTTCCAGTCTCGTACTATCAGACCTTCGTGCTTGAGGAGAAGTTCGGTTTCAATAAGCAGACATTCAAACTCTGGATTACGGATATGCTCAAGGGTCAAATGCTAGGCGTGGTTCTTGGAACTCCCATCATCAGTGCCGTGCTCAAGATTGTTCAGATGACTGGTAACTCGTTCTTCTACTACTTGTGGCTCTTCGGTGTTTTCCTCCAGGTTTTCGCGATTACTATCTACCCAATTGTCATCCTTCCGCTGTTCAACAAGCTGTCCCCTCTTCAACCCGGTGAAATTAAGACTGGCGTTGAGAAGCTTGCCGAAAAACTGAAGTTCCCTCTTTCCGAGCTGCATGTTATCGACGGCAGCAAGCGCAGTGCCCACTCCAACGCCTACTTCTACGGTCTCCCCTGGAAGAAGCATATCGTCATCTATGATACTCTGCTTGAGAAGAGTGAGCCGCAAGAGGTTGTCGCTGTGCTGGGTCATGAACTTGGACACTGGAGTCTTAGCCACACCACCAAGCTCTTCGGTATCGCCCAGTTTCACATGTTCTACATCTTCGCCCTTTTCTCGGTCTTCGTCAACAACAAGTCTCTCTATCAATCCTTCGGTTTTGTCAAGGAGCAGCCCATCATGATCGGTTTCCTTCTATTTTCCGATGCTCTTGCCCCCATGGACGCCATTGTGAAGCTGCTGATGAACATCCTGAGCCGCAAGTTTGAGTTTGAAGCCGGTAAGCCATTCCAAGCATGCCTCACATCCTTGCTTCCTGAAATACTGACCTTCTTTAGATGCTTTCGCCCAAGGCCTTGGGTTCTCTGACGAACTTGCTGCCTCTCTTCTTAAGCTGCAGATCCAGAACCTGAGCACCATGGATGCTGATTGGATGTATGCTAGCTACCACTACTCGCACCCAATTCTGACCGAGCGTCTTGCTGCCCTTGGCTGGAAGGGTGGAAAGGTCACCAGCTCCAAGGCTGAAGATAGCGAGAAGCCCGTGAAGGCTGCTGATCGCGAGCTGTAGACAGGATCATATTGGTCATGGCTTGATGTTGATTGCTCTATGAAAGAAGAGGTGGTATAGAGTGAGAGGTGGCGTGGCAGGGGGCTCGAGGAGCCAAGCTGAATGAAAATGCATGTCATGTCCTTACTTTTCCGCCATATAAATATGGTGTCCAATTGCGACATATACATATTTTAGTCTGGACTCAAAATTCACATCTTTCCTCAATCATATTACTATCTTCTGTGGCCGGCTATTCGAGGCCCTTGAGCCTGTAACACATTACTTGTGAGGTATCGAGTTCTTAAGCTGTTAATAGTTACAAGCCGCGTTTCAGTGCTTCCAACTTGGCTCAATCTTGTGCCCCATACCTATGGTAGGTACTCGGTGGTGGGACTCGAGCTTGAAACAGCAGTACTCTAGGTACAGTACTGCTAGTACATTCATGGATAGTTCATATTTTATTATCATCAGAGTATACACCGCAGTAGATTCTCTGAGATATCTAACTATATTTACAAACCTCAACCCCAGGAAACACTTTTGTCTAGACATGAAACGCATGCTGATATCCAGAAGTGAAAGCCTCGATAAGCTCCAGGTATAAGAAGAACATACTATCAAATTAGACAGTGAAGAAAATATCAAAGACAAAAGAACTCCGGCCCGATGCAACAACGCCCATGGCTCAAACACATCCTAGCAAGATTATCAATCCGAGTCGTCATCCTTCTGGTTCTTGGCCTTCTTCTCAGCCTGTCGTCGCTCTTTCTTCTTGCGCTTGCGCTCCTCTTTATCGACAGTAGATTGAACCTGTTGCTGCTCCTCAAAGGCCTCAGCCTCAGTCTCGAATTCTGTATCCTTCATCTCCAGATCATTCTCGTCATTCTGCTCTTCATTCTGGTTCCCACTCGCTGTCGTACCAGCTGCGACATCCAGATACTCCTCATTGGGATTCTGCTTGGCGACAGTCAAATCCCGTCCGAGGGTTTCTCCGGCCAAACCGGCTTGCACGCGCTTCAAATTGTGGAGGATCAGGTTTGGCGCTGCAGCAGTGGTGCGTGAAACGGGACCATGTTCACTGATACTGGCATTTGGCTGGAGTGCCGGGTCTTGGGCTGCGCGGGTGAGGTATGCAGCAAGAAAGTCGTGCGCGGCGGATTGGCTGATTGGCTTGGTGCTTTGCACAGTGGTTGGAGGGAGAGAGGAGGGGCCTTGAGCGGACATATTGTATAGTTTGAGACCTGCAATTGCTAGGCTCTGGAAGTGAAATGTATTGAAAAGGTAGGCGGTTCCCTCAGTCGGGACTTTGGCTTCTAACAGCAAATTTGCGACCAAAGAGGGTCTTTGCAAGAATTATTGGAGATGCTCGGTCATATCGCGACAAAAAAGTTTCGGAGGCGCTAGTCCGGATCGGGTACTATATTCTCGAAGGTAAAAGGTGCATCGCAACCAATACTTACGGGAGAAAAATATTTCGAGGAAAAAAGAATTAGACTATTGAATATCCAATCAAAGAAATCAGCAACGTACCACGAGCGAATATTTGTTGGTTTGTCCAAAGCATGCTGTCGTTACGCTACGTCGTGCTATGTTGGCGGGCCCGCGCCTGCGGCTCCGCGCTTAATTTTCTTTCCACTTCCCGACTCTGCGCCGCGAGAATCACCGACGCCTCGCCAGCCTATCATCAGCCTCAACGAGATCCGAATCCTACTTCGATCTCAAATCTCGAGTCATCAAGATGCTCTGTTTCCGCTGCAGAGCCGTGCCCTCTCTCCGGGCCTCCGTGTCCACCCCTCGGGCGCTGATGAACAGGTAGACATTATCTCCGTGACATCTAACAACCCGGACACGAGACTAACGAAAGATTTCCATGATATAGTGCCAGCCCATTCGCAGTGCAAAGTAAGGCCGCTACTTCTGCATTCTCCACCAGATCTTTCTCCTCTACTCTACTGTCAACACCGGTCCGTCCTCAACAATCACAAGTCTTGTCCCGGCTCCCGTCCACAACACTGTCTGCCACTCCCTCGGTGCCTTCGCTGCTCTCTCAGCAATCACAACAGAGCCGTGCCTTCTCAGCAACCGCACATCTGGGAGTCAAGCGCAATACATACAACCCTTCACGACGAGTACAGAAGCGACGTTCTGGATTCCTGGCCCGGAACAAGTCTCAGAAGGGACGTCTCGTCCTGATCCGTCGGCGTCTAAAGGGACGTAAAGCCATGAGCTGGTAAATGGATAGCGTCAGGATTTTTTGGTGATGAAAGGTGGTATTATTTTGTGGTTTCAAGCCGTCGAAGAGCAATGTTGGTCTACAGGAGCTGGTCCCATGAGTGAAAATTAGACTCTTGTAGAAGCACCCCAGAAGATTGGCACAACATGCCAGGTCTATCAGGCCTTTGTATCATATTATATATTCTTTATTATGTGAGAGATTATACGCAATTTAGCAGTCTTTTGTGCAGCAAACATATCCCTCCTTAGCATCAGTATGTGGATTCGATTGAGATTGCGTTCAACCGATGCCTATGGAAGATCATGGGAGCACGGATCTAGGGCCCAAGCTTGGAAGAACGCAGACTCTTCTGCTCATGTTTTCATTTATGTCAGTAAGTAGTACTAGTACTAAGCTTATGTTTATAGTGATTGGATCAAGCTATCCTTCTACATAACTTGCCACGTCTAAACATGCATGTCAAGGCATTTACTCATCATCTTCATCACTCTCTTCCGAGCCAGATTCAAACTCCTCGTCATCCTCGTCATCATCATCATCATCATCGTCCTCTTCCTCATCGCCATCGAGCTTCAGACCATAATCGTCCTCGAATTCCTTCAGAGGCTGAACCTGGGGTGTGAAGCCAAATGCCTCGAAGCCTTGCTTCAGAGTCTAGCGAAGAGGTCAGTACTGAAATCTCAAGAGTAAATCTTAATGTAAGTGATAGTGAACTTACATCCTCGAGAACCGTGCCACAAGTGACGACAAGATTGGCAGTTTTCGCTTCGAAGAGCGGCAGGATGATCTCCCGAAGAGCACCCTTGATCTCGTCAACATTGATATCACGGACCTTCTTCAACATCTTCTCTTTGTAATCACTAGGCAGGTTGCGCACAACCTGTCGAATGAAGCTGCCTTGCGCGGCGGTGCCGGCAGTCATCTGTTCGTTGGCGTAGCCTACAACAATGCTGCTGATAGCGCCTTCCAGCATCAGGGGGTCGAAGGGCGAGGCGCCTGACAGATGATCTTCAACAATTTGCTTGCTAGATTCAAATGCCTTGTGCGCGTTGGGAGAACGGTACACATCGAAGTTCACAAAACCGGTGTCAATGTTGTAGGCGAAGTTGGTACCGTAGGCCAGACCCTTACCACGGACTGCAACCCAAAGAGGGCCCTCGACAGCGTTCATATAAGCAATGGCAACTAGCAAAGCGGGCAGTTTAGGGTCGTCGTAGGAGTCGAGGCCACGGCCAGTAGCGTAGGCATATGATGAATCAACGGTTGGCATAGGGACAATGTATGAGGTACCACCGATCTTCTTGCCCGCATCACTTAGCAGAGCCCGACGGTTTGTAATGGGCTTCAAATCGATGCTAGTTCCCAGTCGCTCAGCGAACGGCTTCCAGGAAGAAACAGGATTGCGAAGTTTCTCCAAGTCGGCAACCACAACGACGCGAATGTTTTCAGGCTGGAAGAGCGACTTGCGAATCTCCTCCATACGGCTCACAATCTCCTCGGGCTTGTCAGCCAGAAGACGCTTGACACGCTTCAGGTAACGAGCCTTCACCAAGGTGCTACGGGCCCGGGAAATTGACTCCTGCGCAAAGTGCACCATGATGTGCACAGCTGCAAGCATGTCATCACCACTGCGCTTAGCATCGGGCACATCAGCCAGCAGTCTGGTGTTAATGGCGCGAAGTCGCTCGACATCAAAGATCGAGTTCCAGCAGAGCTCCTGCAGCCAGGCAATTGCAGTCTCATATTTCTCGAGCTCGACTTGGAAGGAGACACGCAGCATCTCGGAGTTGCCGAGGCTGCGAGCAGTTTCCATAGCATAGCCAACGGTATCCTTCTCAAGCTCCACCACAACCTGTTCGAAGTTGATCGTCTTGCCATCTCGCTCTACAGGAATGTTGAAGAACGCTTCAGTGTAGATTGAGAGCAATGGGCGAAGTTGAATAGGGACAGACTGTGCGGAGATAAGGACGGCCATCTGCACAAAGCTACTTTCGATGTGCTCAAAGTGGATGAAAAGAGGTAGTTCTGGCCCATCGGCGTCCACGAGCTTTTGTATTTTGTGGCTCGGGTGTCCAGCTTTCAAAGCAGCACCAGAGCGAGCTGTGGTGGTATCCATGAAGTGAATAGACTCAGTTCCGGGGATGGCGAACTCGGCGAGCATTTCCTGGGGAATTTCCTTGTCATTCTCAGCCTTGGCCTTTTCGAGCTTGTCAGCAAGCTCCTTGAGTCCCTTCTCGCCGAGACGCTCCTTCTGTGTAGCAACGCGGGCTTCTTCTTCAGTCTTGAGCTTGTCAGACAGTTTTTGTGACGGAACTCCCAGGATTGAAACGTGGTGCGCATCGGCAATCCACTTGTTAATGAACTCGCGCCACTGGTCCTCGGACCACGTTCTTAAGACGTCGTACTCTTGTAGAGTCGCAACATCTCTCAAAGTCGAGCCATCCCGCTTTCCATAAAGGAAATCGGTGATAACATACTCGGCGAGTGAAGCAGCATTGCTCTCAGTCGAGAACTTCCAAGCACGACATTGGCGGTCGATGCACTCCTTCATGTACTTCATATCCAATTGTTTGCCCATAGCTTCTTTCAGGATCTCGAAGAACCTCTTCTCGACCGAAGCAAGCTTGTCGGTCTCAACACTAGTCAGTGTAAATCGAATCTCCATGCTGGGGTGGTCATCGGTTGAATAATAGACGGCGCTGGCGATTTGCTCTTTTTCGACAATGACATTCTCTAGCAGAGAAGCAGAAGATCCAGCCAGATAGAGTAGCGCTACATTGAGAGCACCGGCTAAAAATGGTTAGTTTGTGTTCAATACCACCAAGTTTGCCCGAGACTTACACTGGATGGGTTCATTGCAGTTTGGACCTAAGAATCGAATCTCAATTTCACCAAAATCCTCATCTTCTTCGGGAAACTCGACTGTCTGAACAGTCGACTTTGTGAGCGCAGGAGCTTGCTTGGAATCCGTCCAAGGCCTCTTGAACGGCGCATCTGGGCTTGGAATGACGTCCAAGATAGTATCTTCGAACTTGTCCAGAATTTCCAGCATGTTGCCTTGGTCCACCTCACCGGTAAGGACCAGACAAAGATTCTTGGGCTGATACATTTCACGGTGAAACTCGCGAATTCGCTCTGCGGTAAGCACACGAAGTTGCTCCATCATTCCGCCAGTCTCGTAGCGGAAGCCGACACCCTCAGGATAAGTAGCCCGGCGGGCCGCCAGATCAATTAGCTCAGCGGAGTTGTTCTGAACACCCTGCATCTCGGAGTACACCACACCAGCATCATTTCCAGAGCCATCGATGTGGTGAACTTCGGTATAGCAGCCCTCATCGGTCAGCGTTGGAGCAATAACATGCTCGAGATAGACGGGAAGAATACGGGCAAAGCCCTCCCAGCCCGCTGTGTCCAGAGTATACGCTGTATGGTCTGGGGCAGTCCAGGCATTGGTGCTAGAGTAGACCCGGGTTGCTAGCTTATCGAGGAATCCCTTGTACCGGTAGTTCCGAGATCCCATAAAGCAAAGATGCTCCAGCGTATGAGGAGCACCGGAATCATCGTGAATCTCGGTAGCAAGAACGAAATAGCCATTTACCTTGGGACCCTTCTGCCCAATTACCACCACCCGCATGCCAGTGCGTTGAGATTCATACTCGACGAATTCACTGGGTGAATAGTCGGGTTTGAACTGTTGAAGCAGCTTAAAGTGACTTTGCTGCACCGAAGGCGACATATTGATCAATGGGTTTACCCCAGTGAAAATGCTTCGGCGAAAAATCGAAGATCTGTTTCATGATTAGCCTGTCTTTGTCTCTCAAATTTTCATACTTGGAAATGGCCTGAAATTGTGCTGGCCCTCATTTTCATCATGATCAACATATTTTCCACTATGCCGCTAGACAAAATCATGGACAGTTGCTCGTGGGAGAAAGGCATAATGCACCGTATTCCTAATGGAACGAGGATCGCTAGAAGGATACCACGGAACAGAATCTTGCTTAACCAACGAGAGAAGCTGCAGAACAACATCTCAGATATCGCCGACCAGACATAGCACCATTATGTGTGACCATCGGCGGGGCACTAGCATGGAGGGGCAAGAAAATGGGGAGGGGATCGGTGGTGATACACCAAGGGTATCTATGGACAACTTACAGGAACCGAGTAGATGTCACTCGACTCAGACCTAGACAGAACCAAGACACGGTGGATTTGGGAAGAAGTTCAAGCTTGTGTGCTGGACCCAGGCGGAGTCTCTTTGCAGTTCCAAAGGTTGGGACCCGTCTCTTACAAAGCCGAATGAGTGACTGCGACTGGCTACGTTTCTATACGAAAGTCTGTGCTCTTAGACCCTTTCTGACATCTTCTGACCTTTATATTTCTTTTGTTAAATTTTTTGGGGATTTTCCTTTTTGCTCTTTTGGCTGCTTATGCTTACACTCAGCTGATGTTGACTTGACTACACCTTCGTAAGAAGCCAACGTGGGGCGGTGACGCCCAAAAGTCACGGGGATTGTTGACACACCCGCTTCAACTCTTCGTTTCAACAACATCAAAGAGCTTCAAATTGGTGTGTTGGCACACGCTTGTCCGTATTTACCATGCCATCCGAGGATGAGGTGTGTCAGGCCGTTCTTGGCTTCGTTAAGGACGGTGCCTATCCCGAGGAGAATGTCGTGGCCGCCGAATTCCCGGCTACAGCTCTTGCGAAAGAGCTAGAGCTGATAGCGCAGGCCCGTGAGCAAGTTGAGGTATGTCATTTCCATTGCTATTGGGCCCGAGATGCCCTGACTGTCTTGTAATATGCTAATTTCGGTTCTCGTTGCCGATAGAATGAAATCAGTTCTCTGAGTCGCGAGAACACCTTCGACGCCGATGAATGGATTATCCAAGCAAAACAATTACACGCGGATATCGAACGGTCTCGGGTGACAGCGCGAGAAATTGTAGAGAAACACGAGCAAATCGGGCCCCTTCGATCCAAAGTCGAGGATGCGAATGCGAAAGTAGGATTGATCGAGACCGAGATAGCTTTCAACGAGGCAGTAGCTGGTACGTTGGAAGAAGTCCAGCGACTGTGTCAGCAAATAGAAGCAGCAAGAGCTTCTCTTGCAAGTGGGGATATCTCAACTGCTATTGAGCAGCTAGAGGCTATCCAGGGAGCTCTTCGCGACGACACTTTCTTTGCCAACACCAATGTAATGAGCATACTCACGATTGAGAGCACTCGTCTGAGACAAGACATCGAAGACGCAGTACGTTTGCGTTGGGATAAACAGCTCTATGTCGACTGTCACAAGGGTGAGTTCCGAATTGAGAAGGCCCAAGGCCCAGATTCTTTGGAAAGCACAATCTCGTCTCTTGAACGACTTGGCACTTTCACTGTCGTGAATGAGAAGTTTCAACAAGAGCTCACCAAAGCAATTATCGATCCAATTCTGCAACCTCGTCGTGATGGCATGAGCCACGCTATTTCGGTCACGGAAAGTGGCATCCATATTGATTCCGAGCCATCCAAAGCAACCGTCGCCGAAACTTTGGATCGCATCACCCGAGTTCTGGATGTCCTACGACAGGGCTTGCCTTCCAAGGTCACAGCAACCTTTTCACAGTCCTTAGTGGCAGCTGTTGCTTCCAAGACAATTTCAGGATGGCTATCTGGCGCAATTCCGACTGATCTCGGTGGTCTCAATCAATTCGAGGAAACGTTAGACCTCGTCCTACAGCTCACGAAATCAATTGAATCATGGAGCTGGTCCGGACACGAAGAGTTGGTTAGTTGGGTCAACCAGGCTGCTCGTTTATGGCTGGCACGTCGCCGCATCGATTCGCTTGATCGTGTACGCAAAGTTCTTGCGGCAAGTACTGGCAATACTAAGCAGGTTGAGCGAGTTGAAAAAGAAACTGTCACTCAAGCAGATGGAGCTTTATTGGATAACACTACCACAGAGGACTGGGATGCCGAATGGGATGATGAGAAGGAAGAAGCGACGACTCATACCAATGCCGTTCATCCGGGGGAGGATGGAGACGATGAAGACGTTAGTGCATGGGGTCTGGACGAAGATGATGATGACGCCAAACCCCACACAGCTCCTACTGCTGATGGCGATGATGAGGATGACGGCGATGCCTGGGGATGGGGCGAAGATGATGACGGCAAAGACGATGACGGCAAAGACGAGAAGACCGAGCAATCGCAGAGCGCTTCATCATCGAAGCCGGGCAAGGAGCCAAGCCCCGTGCAGCCATCTTCAGAAAAGGAGGTGGTGCTGAGAGAAGTCTACACTGTCACTGATATACCGGATTCGGTTCTGGACATCGTTCAGCAGCAGATTCTCGACTCCAGGGATATCTCTCAACCACCGTAAGGTCCCGATCATTTTTATACTAATTTCGGATTGTTGCATTGGCTAAATCTAATTTCTAGGCACTCTGGTTCTCGGGTTGCTTCCTCTGGCCCTGGTCTGCTTGCACTACCCACTTTGATTCTAGCCATGTTCAAGGCGACGTCCTCTTCTTTCTATTCCCTCAAACTGAACTCTGGACAAATGTATCTCTACAATGACTGCCTGTATCTCGCTGGTCGGGTTCGGGAATTGATGGAGGAGCATGATCTCAGCAGGCTCAGCTCCGATGTGGAATCTCTTGAAAAATTTGGTAAATTTGCATACAGCAAGGAGATGCAAACACAGAGCACCATTGTCACCGATCTTCTCGATGGTGCCCAGGGATTTTCACAGTGCTCTGAGCAGCCATACAAGACAGAGTGTGAGAATGCTGTTAGTGCCGCCGTTGATAGAATTCGTGAGGTCTACAAGGAATGGCAACCGATCTTGTCGCATTCCGCATTGCTCCAATCCATTGGCTCTTTGCTTTCAACAATGATCAGCAAAGCGATTATCGATGTTGAGGATCTTGGTGACATCAGTGAAGACCAGTCCAAGCAACTGGTCAAATTTTGTAACCAAATTTCCAAACTCGAAGACCTTTTCACACCGGAAGCAACAGGCGACGCCGAGGCAGTTCCGGTCACTGCTGTTTATGTTCCTAACTGGCTCCGATTCCAGTATCTCAGCAACATCCTCGAGAGCTCTCTCGCCGACATCAAATTTCTCTGGTTGGAAGGTGAATTAGGTCTGGAATTCTCTATAGACGAGGTGGTTGATCTGATCGAGGCTCTGTTTGCCGAGTCAGACTATCGACGACGGGCTATCTCAGAGATCCGACGAGCCCCGAGAGCATGATTTGTGTTAGCATAGTATTTAATAAATTTTAGTAAATATCCAAAACTATATACTTCCACTGTCATACATTTCCACTATGTTTCGAGTACAAAAAAGCACAGCGGGGCGATCTCCGCGCATTGCGTTAGTGTGCCGCACCGGTCACCGTATTTTTTCCTCCTCGGACCCGCGCAGGCTTGTCCATTTTGCGACAGCCATTTTTAGCGATCATCAATCGTCTTTCGCCCCGATTTTCGCCCATAATGAGTGAAGGCCAAGATTCAGCTGCCTCCGAGGCTGCTCAGAGACAAGTTCGTGTCCAGCTCACAAGCAAACAAGAGGACATTGCTCTTCCTGAGTCCACTGGACCTATCCTCGTTCCCACAGGTAAGAACCATTACAGCAATCTAGATTCGCCTGAAAATTGACTTTTTATACTGACATCCTGTTTTCTACTAGGCCTGCGACGTTATGCGCTGTCAACATTGGTGAACAACCTTCTGAGTAGTGAGAAGCCAATCCCATTCGAATTTTTGATCAACGGCACTTTCTTGCGTACTTCGATCGATGAATACTTGACTGCCAATGGCATCTCCTCTGAGACCACCCTTGAGATCGAATATGTTCGAGCTTTGATCCCACCACTGCACATTGCCTCGTTTCAGCATGATGACTGGGTCAGCGCAACCGATGTGCTCTCTGCAACCGCACCCGCCGCAACCTGGGCCTCAGGCGCCACTTTCTCCAAGGGCCAGGAGAGAATTCTTTCCGGTTCTTATGATGGATTCCTTCGCGTCTGGAATATGTCTTCTGAGACTATTGCGACTTCTCCGGCTGCTACTGAAGGAGGACACACTGCCTCCATTAAGGCTGCCAAGTTTGTTTCGCCCAACCAGATCGCATCTACTTCTTTAGACCGTACCGTGAGACTGTGGAAGTACACTGAGGAAGATGGTGGCTTTTCTGGGAAGATCGCCCCTCAACTCGAACTCTATGGCCACAAGTCTGGCATTGATTCTTTGGCTGTGCATGCGCCTTCTAACCGCCTTCTGACCGGTTCATCTGATCACAATGTTGCATTCTGGAGTACCAAAAAGTCAGATGCTCCTGCTGCCCCAGAAAATCTTCTTCCATCTAGTGCTGCCCGCAGCTCGAAGAAACGGAAGCTGAACTCGTCCGTCAGCACACCGCAGCGCGGCCCTTTGGCGCTTCTTTCAGCCCACACCGGACCGGTTTCCGCTGCGATTTTTGATGCCAGAGATTCTACTGTTGGATACTCTGCGTCTTGGGATCACTCCCTCCGTACTTGGGATCTAGTGACCGCTTCTTTGGTTGATACTCGTACTACTGCACACTCTCTTCTTTCTCTGGAGCATCTTCCAGACCACAACCTTCTGGCCGCCGGTACCTCTGCTCGACACATCACTATGATTGACCCCCGTGCCTCTGCTACTACCGTTGCTGCAATGACTCTCCGTGGTCACACCAACGCTGTTGTTAGCCTCGCCCGTGACCCGCACAGCTCATACGGTCTCATCTCTGGTTCCCATGACGGAACGGTGCGTCTGTGGGACTTGCGAAGCACCAAGACCGACAAAGAAGGAGTTGTTGGTGAGAGTGTGTATTCTATTCCTCGTAAGAGTCTCGAAGAAGAAGGCAAAGCGGACTCCAAGCGTGTCGGTGGCGAAGGTGTCAAGGTGTTCAGTGTGTGCTGGGATGAGACAGTTGGAATTGTGAGCGCAGGTGAGGACAAGCGAATCCAGATCAACCGCGGTGAAGGCGTCCTGTCCTCGACAAAGCAGTAGATTGCGCATATGGTTACGGCGTTATTAGATTGCGGTCCTATTTTTAAAAGTCTTAGTTTTCTTTCTGTTGATTATCAGCTTAGTCTGGCTTCTAGATGTGGATATGTATTTCAGATGTAAATCTAATACTATTGGGATTCCAAGCTCATCTACTAGTTAATACCTACTACTAGTACATTTTGGTACGAGGTCTTCCCACCGCCAAGTTTAAAGATAATATAGTACATTGATAGGTAGTATCACACATAAGCAGGCATGTTACCCGATGCCAGCAATAAAAAAACGCCATTACCATGCCTCTCACAAGATCGCGAGATTATCCCAGAACGTTTTCAAAATAAAAGTTGGGGCAAGCTTCAAACTTAGAGACGGCGCTCCATGCGGTTCAGCTTGACAGGAGTTTTGATCTAGAGTGAACCATTAGCAATTGGTTCAGGTGAAAACCGGCTCTTGGGTCTCCGATTTTGAAACCAACAGAGCCAAATATCGCGAACAAAGTACATACCTGAGTACGAGTGCGTTGTCCGCGCACAGGCAGACCCAGAGCATGGCGACGACCCCGGTATGTTCCGGTCTCCTTAAGACGCTTGATATCATTTAAAACCTCTCTGCGCAGGTCGTTCTCAATCTTCATATCCGACAGGACGGCAGTCAGGTCGAGAACCTGCTTGTTGGCCAGCTCGCCGACGCGACAGGTTGGGTGGATGTTGAAGCGGGCCAGAAGGCGAGAGGAGGTGTGATTTCCGACGCCGAAGAAGGACTCGAGGGACTTCTGTAAAGAGTAGACTTGAGTTAGTTCGAGGGTCAATTGGTCGAGACGGGGTCGTGTTGAGGTTCCCCAGTGGAGGTGTTACTTGCCTTGAGCAGATTCCGCTCGGGGAAGTTGACGCCGAGAATGAAGACCTTGAAGCCTGTTAGCCAATGTTCAAGTCCAGAAAAATTGCTCAATGAGCCTTACCATCTTGACGGGTGTACAATTGATTGATCGATTGCTACTCGGTTCAATGGGTGCTTGTCCGCAATGCGCGGGAGAAATCCTCCGGCAATAAAGTTTCTCCGGGCAAATATTTGCAGTATTAAGTGGTAATTTTCAAATTGATATCATGTTATTCTCGTAATTTACCTCTCCACACCGCCACAATCATGCTTCGCCATTTGCAAAAATTACTAACCTTGTGGAGTAACTTTCTCCGCACGCCATTGCAAGCTGGCCTCCCCTCTTGCTCCCTTTCCCTTTCCTCCTTGACAATTCCTCCAAATAGTGGCAATTCGCAACCATGAATTTCCGCAATCTTTTCCTTTCCCTCTTCCTGGTCGTTGCGGTCAGCTTCGCGCTGGTCCAGGCCGAAGACGCTAAGAAGGAGCCTCGTGGTCCTAAGATCACTAGCAAGGTATCTATTTTGGCCCCAATCTCTCTCCGAAAGCATAATCATTAATTGAATGTGATAGGTTTACTTCGATATCCAACATGGCGATGAGTCTATGGGCCGCATTGTCATGGGTCTTTATGGAAAGACTGTCCCCGAGGTAAGTTATATTCAGTGCCATATGATGGCTGGGAAAACAATGGACTGAACTTAGCTAATCTGCTCTTAGACCGCAGAGAATTTCCGGTATGATGCTTGCCCCGAGACCCTTCAATTACTTTGCATGCGTGACATGTATGCTAATCCTTTCCAGCGCTCTGGCTACTGGGGAGAAGGGCTTCGGTTACGAGGGCTCTTCCTTCCACCGTGTGATCAAGGACTTCATGATTCAGGGTGGTGACTTCACCAACGGTGATGGTTTGTATTCTGCCTATCCATCAGCTGTTCTTTGATATTGACCAAATGCGTAGGCACTGGTGGCAAGTCTATCTATGGTAACAAGTTCAAGGATGAGAACTTCAAGCTCCGCCACACCAAGAAGGGCCTTCTTAGTATGTCACTCTTTACTTGAAATCACTGATCTCAAAGAACCTTCCAGACTAACCATATCGAAGGCATGGCCAACGCTGGCAAGGACACCAATGGTTCTCAGTTCTTCATTACCACTATCATCACCTCGTGGCTCGATGGCAAGCACGTTGTCTTCGGTGAAGTTCTCGAGGGCTATGACATTGTCGATAAGATCCAGAACGTTGAGAAGGCTCGTGGTGACCGCCCCGTGAAGCCCGTCACTATTGTCAAGAGTGGCGAGCTGGAGTTCAAGGAGGAGGCCGAGGCTGAGGCCGAGGACAAAGGTAGCCGCGACGAGCTCTAAACCGGCAGATGCGCCCTCCCTCTGCCCTTCTGCTGCTGGACGAAGGTGGCTGATTATACTCAATCCCTCAAGAACCCGCCGTTGATGTAGAGTCACCAACCTCCGAAGAAGTTGCCCCGCCCTCGTCCTCGCCCTCGATGCAACCGGTGTGGATCTTCATTGTGATGGTTGTCATTGTGGGTGTCTATCTTAGTCGCCGCCGCAATGGCCAGGAAATGCAGCACCAAACCGACAAGCAATTCGATGCATGAGAGAAATACTAGTATAAACAAATGCAGTGCAACAATATAGCTGCCTAGCTCTAGGTTATCATTTCCATATGTACCTGTACGTGCCGGAGTTTAGGCCGCAGTTTGTAATGCGAGATACAGTTGTGTAACATGAGCTTGAGACGGCCTGTTGACCGTTTTGATCCTAACGCCTTCTGCTTCTATTGTCATTGAGAATGCTTTGAGGTGGTATAAAGAACAGTAGGAAGAACGGCAGCAAGAGGAGTAGTTTCAAACTAATGTTACGGCAGTGTAGCAGGCTCTGGGATATCACATCTACAATATTTGGACTCTGCGATGCGTTCCAGCGAGGCCAATCTTGGAATGTAAATGTTCCCTCATTAACAGAAAAGATATTTAAAGCGACGTACGTAGCTCCAGCTTTGAAAAGGGCTATATCTAGTTTCGGCTATGCTTCGTCTGTCTATATTTTGAAGGCTGCTGTCGCGGGTTTCAATTTCTCCGCCATTCTTGCATCTTGACGATAAAATCCCTGGCTACTGGCCGTGAATCCATTCCTGCTAACCAGGCTGATATATTGGAAACTCGTTCTCATCGTAGCTCTCATCTGAGTGCCACGAGACGAAGGCTAGATCGGGCATACGATATTCTATTTCCAAAAGCCAGTCTGGTCTCGCTATCATTCTATCCAGACTCGCTTTACAAGCGATATTTGGAAGGATATTTGGAAGCTACATCAGTCAGATATCATAGTGTTTAGTTCCCATTCATTTTATACTTCGTCAAACGGCTACCAAAACTGTAACTCTAAACTTCAGAGCCTGCGTTTTGGTACGCATCGCTAAGGTCTTCTATCTTGTGCGCTTGAAGGAAGCCTTTGAAGGTGACAGGAGAGATTTCTGGATATTTGAAGTTATCCAGATCCTTTTTCAGGTAGGTTTGGCCGTTGATGCAGTAATACTGATAGAACCTGAAAGCCGCAAGAGTCAACATATGCTAAAATAAAAATGGCCAAATCAACACTTACATAGCAATATAGGCGAAAATGTTGGATGGGTCTTTCTGAAAAGTTGCCTGCATTCTGTTGTACAAATCATCCAGTGATCCAAGGCGCTTGAGCTTGGGTTTTTTTCCGTAGACATCGGCAAAATCTTGGGCGATTTCCTGGATGTTTCGGCGATCACCGAGGACTAAGTGATAGGAAAGTAATACTTAGTAACTTGCTCGTTGTTCTGGTGATTTCTCAGAATGTCGACTCACAGTGCTGCATGCCGACAGCATTTCGGTCTTTTGCTACCGCTGCTACATACTGAGCGGCAGTGTCATATGTAGTAGACTCCCAAAGCTCATCCCCGGTACCATAGTAATGGAGTTTGAAGGCCTCTTGGTCCCAGACGCCAAAATAGCCACTCCAGAAGGTTTCCATGAAAGCCCCTATCAGCACATGTACACCTTTTACGTTCTTCTTTGTTTCCAGGTGTGCCTTGACGTGCTTCATGGGGTCTTTCGCCGGATGCTGACCGAGCTCCAGCTTCGTGAAGTTCAGACAATAGTCGCTTGCAATATAGCGACTGACGTTCTCCAGCTCGCAGGCATCGACGAGTAACTTTTGGCCATTTGTCATAAAGTCGTTATCACCTAGGTAACAGCAGATGACCACATCGCAATCGCGGGCAAAGCGCTGCAGAGTCTCCAAATCGGTTGAATCGCCTTGGATGATAGACACCTGAGGCAATATTCGGAGATGCTCAGGAAGTTTGGATGAGTTGCGGCAGAGACCACGAATCTGGATGTCGGGTGAATTGCACAGGTTCTTCACGACCAACCGGGCAAACTTTCCCGTAATGCCCGCGACACCCACTGTGATAGTCATAATGCTAAGACTCGAGAGACCGTGAGGAAGTGGTGTTTCGGACTGCAAGGATCAGCAAGGCTTTCTCAATGTTTTGAATGATTTTGGAGTTTCAAGAGAATCTGAACGAGTAAACAGGGACTGGTCCCGGCATCTAAATAAATACTCTGAGCTAGACGAAGTCATTATACATTCACAATGTCATGGAACGCGAGCAAGGCGAATCATCAAATCATGGTGAACAACTCTTATGGGTCCTTTGTAATGATCACCCACGGCCCGACAGATCTGACCAATTATAGCAACGGGACAGTCTACTCCGGGTCCACGCAGATGTGGGGGCCCTCGCGCTATCTTAAGAACGAAGCCCCGATCTTCTTGTAAATCTGCTACGGCCGAGGCCCTTGAGAATTCGTTATACGTGATGATTGTGGAGGACTTTTGCTACGTAATGCAGGCCCTTACTCAGCCAAGGATATTCCGGTTAGAGTCTATGTTCATTAGCGATCAGGTAATGCTCGGGAAACGGAGCAATGTGTCCCGTTTTGGTTCAGCTTCGTGCACTCCGGCTGATACTAATCGAAGATTATGCAGACTGACAAATCATACCGTACTCCAAAGTATTAATCAGGCATCCAAGTCTAGTTTCATAGACGAAAAATATTTGAATGGAAGACCTACTGTGTCTACAAGCAACTAGTAGTTGCTCGTAGAAGGGTATAAGAGTTGTAGCTGATATCTATATATTGTGCTAAGTAATCTAGTCCAGCTCACCATATTTAAGAACTCTTCAATCTCTCTCCTATTCTACATTGTGATTTTACTAAGATGCCGAAGCTATTTATCCTCCTCCGCATCGGAGGAAATACCCTCAGTCAGCGAATTGCCATGGCACCTATGACTCGCCTCCGTGCCGATCAGCCGCATTTCCCTATGCCTTTCGTGTGAGAGTACTATGAGCAGCGTGCAAGTGTTCCGAGGTCTCTTCTAGTGACCGAGGCGACGGTAATTAGCCCTCGACATGGTGGATACCCCCAATGTTCCCGGAATTTACAGTGACAACCAGGTGGTCGCCTGGAAAGAAGTTACAGGTGCAGTCCACAAGAAAGGGTCCTACATTTATCTTCAACTCTGGGCCTTGGGCCGAGTCGCAAATCCTGCTTTCTTGAATCAAGGAGGTTACCCGCTTCTCTTAGCCAGTAAAATATCGACGAAGAGCGCATTCAGCGACGATTCTCACAAGCCTGACGCGAGACACCATGATAGAGATCTGAACCGGCTACTGGAGGCATATGGCAATAGCAGCCCCGTTCTTGTTGCCGGTAACTACAATGGAGATTCTGCTCAGATCGCACTTGACACTACTTATACCAATCACGACGTGATTTGTTTCTTTTGGTCGCCCATACATCACAAACCCCACTCTACCTTCAGGGTTATAGCACGAACTACCCTTTGTGGAGTTCGATTCGGCGACCATGTACGGACAAGGACCTGAGGGCTATATTAATTGTCCATTCAGCGAAGGATTTTTTTTCAGATTTAGACAAAGCTTAAAAAGCTAAAGTCTCATATACTGTAGCATAGCATATCCATGTCTTCTAGTCACATTGTCAAGAAAGTGATAGTAAGGGTGTTTGGTTATAAACTTGGTAGACATAATTGTTGGAATACAATTGTTATTTGCAAGGCCTTATTACTTCACCTCCTTGTTGTCTATGCATGCCGTACCTGATGCTTATAGTACAACTCTTGCAACTGACGTGACGTTGTATTATGCTGGTGGACGATTGGCTGGAAGCGGCCATTAGTAACAAGATTGGCCCCACCCCGCCGGCTTTAAAAGGGATTCTATACCCCGTCAAGCAAGATCTTCCTCCGCTCTAACGACATGCAGTACATATACTTGAACAAAGACAGGATCGTCATTATGTTCTACTAGAAAAACATCAGCCTCGTACGCTAAGTCAACTGCCGAAATATACACAAAAAGCATGTCAGGCTACGAGCTAGGGGGGTTTGGTCGTAACTCACACATCCCAGCAGTACGCGATGCCTTACTAGAACAGGACTATAATCCAGAATTGAAACTGACAGCATATGAAAGTGCCTCGAATGTCGAACCCGCAAAGCTAAGGTACGTGAAAACTTTGGTTACTCCAATATGATGATATTATCTTAATCTGTCAGTGCTCGAAAACGCAACCGTGTGCGCTATGCGTCCACCACAAGCGGGAATGCGTTTATACGTCGAAGGTATCCCGGACACCTCTTACACGCGAGTAAGATAACATCTAGCTACATTTACTCCTTCAGGATCTGGGATTATCTAACTCATGGATTGAAGACACCTCACGGCTGTTGAAACCCGACTACAACTCTTGGAATCCGCGCTCGGAAGATTGTTTCCAAGCGGAGAAATGCAGAATATCTCTCGTGAATTGCTCATTGAAGATTCACCTAGAGATTTTATATCCGCAAACAAAGATTATGAATGGCTATCTGCTGACAACAATCATTCATCGGACGCTCTAATGTTTGATGACTTACTCAACACGGACCAATCTATTGCACTGGAACCCCCAAACTCCTCGTCAATGGAAAAAGACACCCATATTCAATCATTGACGCAAGCCCATACCGCGTTGGCGACCCTTGATGAAGAATCCAAGTTCGTTGACACTTATTTTGCATATTATAATACTCTCTACCCCATGCTGCACGAGAACACGTTTCGATCAGTAAAATATGGCCAGACAGCGCCGCCTCATTGGGCTGTCTTGTCAAATATGGTTCTTGCCCTCGGGGCTTGGCTGAGTTCAGACTCCCATCAAGGGTTGGACAAAATTTACTTCGCCAGAGCCGAGGATTGTTTCGAGAAGATTCCGACGTGGAGTCAAGGAAACCTCGTTTTAACACAGGGATTAGTTCTACTAAGCGAATTTGCCCAGAAACAAGGGAATCCTGAAACAAGCGGGCGCTATATTGGATCTGCAGTCCAAATGGCTGTTGCCCTCAACTTGCATATGGAGCCTCAAGATCACGAAAGTACGGAGTTGGACAAAGAAATCCGCCGGCGGGTCTGGTGGAGTGTATACTGTGCAGAGAGCTGTTCTGCGAAAATCTATGGGCGGCCCCTCCTGTTGCCAGAGGACGCGCTGACAACTGTCAAGTCGGTTTCGAACATTCACGAAAATGTAAGCCGTTCCCTTTTTAAGTTCTGTATTTTGCTTTCGACGGGACTGCTCACGTATAATGTAAAGTCACTCATGTTCTCAAGTACATCATTTCCGCCACAGTGTGACGAATCAAGTATACACATGGGGTTAATGCAGCAATCCAGCTATCATCGATTGGCTAACAGAATCTATCGTTATCTACTGTCTTGTTCTGATTTTACAGCACGGCAAGTACAAGAAGCGAGAGAAATGATAGATGAGTGGCATAAAAGATCTTCTCTTTGTCTGCAAGTCACCAATCCATCGTCAGCTCCAGATTGGTATTTAATTGCACGTCGAAGACAAGTCCGCTGTGACCGAAGTCTTCGCCTTCTCATCCACCGGCCATTGCTTTTAAGATGGTGGAAGAGAAAATCGATTGATGAAGAGGCTTCCACATCGGCCGAGGATCAATGTCGAGCTCAGAATCTGAATATTGCCCGTACAACTATCGATATGATCTCAGAGTCATTTATTTCCAGTCGTTATTCGAAATTGACCCTCTCTTTCACTCTGTATGACCATATTGATCTATATTGGAAATTATGCACTGCTCATCATTATCGCCCAGGTATGCGCTTTTCCACGCACTTATTGTCCCTCTTGTCCACGTCAAGGTAGATCCGTCCGCACCGAGTTCAATCTCCTGCATGCAAAACATCAATACAGCAATCACTGCACTGAAAAGCCTTCCAAATGAGCTAGATGCTCTCTCCCAGAGTTTTGTGGTTGCATTGAGGCAACTGTACGCCGTGTCATCCCACGCGGTTTCAGAGTATACGGAGCAATCAGATCCGGGCAAAAAGGCGCTCAACCCTCATGATGTCAGGCCATCAGTGAACAATATATTTGGTAATCACGAGTTGGATTTGTTGAAAAATCAAAATTTCAGCTCATCGCAAGGACTTGATTTCTCTGAATGGGTACATCTATGAGCATAATGTTAAGAGGCACCGACCATTTTTTGCTTCAGTGGTAAATATGGGGATTTTGGGAACCGAGTTCTACAAGGGTCTACTAAAATAGTTTCATATGGGTTGAAACCAGTTGAAATATTGAACCGTTGAATCTATCTATACCGTATAGTTGAGAAGTGGGTTTGATTTTCGATTCTATGGACGAAATACTTCAAAATGGGGCTTGCCCATGTCTATATGTAGAACTCAGGAGGCTCGTGGACATCTCAGCTGATGTCATGTTAATCTTCTACTATCCTGGACACTGCCAGTAATTTTACATGTGGTATGTACAATCCAAGAAGAACTGTACAGTAGCACTTGAGTACATAGTATGTACATGATGAGTACTTTGCTTTAACAGCGTCGATCGGATCTGCCTTGTAGTCCACCAATCATTGGCTTGGCCACATATCTTAGTCATCTCTTTTACCGGGGCCAGACTCCCGTAACAAACTGGAGTGGTCGCGAGGAAAAATCTGACCCTGAGCAGCGATACCATGTATTACCGGTGGCAATACCCCCCCTTTTGCTGATTGTGTCGGTGTTAACTCAATACCGTAACAGCCCTGATACGTAGTCAATACCACAGTACCTGGGCTCGACCGCCGAACACACACCCCCCGTAACCACGAAGTACATGATTTGCCTCCTGCCCACAGAAATCTTGCCTTTTCATCATCCCTTTTTCCACTCCACTCACCTTTCTCTTTCTTCTTCTCGGTGCTCATAGAGTATTTAGAATTGGGAGGATTTGCATTTTAGTCCTTCACTTCCTGTTGTCTCTTGTTACTTTGTCGTTTTTTTTTTCTCAAGGTGGGAAAAAAAACTTAACGAGAGCATTCTTCATTCTACCTTCTCTCATCTCGTGAAGGTCTTACGTTCTCTTTTGTGCAAGTGTCGCTTTTTCATCGATCTCTTGCATTTATCGACATACCGAGAATCTTTTCGGTGAAGCTCTGAAAAAAAAGTCACTGTTCGTATACCTTTTTTACCTTCCCATCGCCCGAGGGAAAATTCCCACAGCCCACCATCTGAGCTGTTACTGACAGAAACTTTTTTCTCTTCGGCGACAGAAAACTTTCCTCAACAAACCGCAAAAATGGCCGACGGACTTCAAATGGGCAACTTGTCCATCAACGACTCGCAGCACGCCCCTCAGGGCAACGGCCCCCCTGGCCGTGCCGCTTATATCCCTCCTCACCTTCGTGGCCGCGCCAACATGGACGGTTCCGCTCCCCCTCCTGGTCCCGGCTACGGTGGCCCTCGGTATGCTTCATCAATGATCACTCCAGGTCTTGTTTCTGCATTTACTAACAAATTCTTTCAGCGGTGGTCCTCGCGGCAACTGGGCCAATGCCAACGCACCTGACTTCAGCCCTCGCGGTCCCGCCAACGGTAATTCAAACCGCAACCCAGATGGTCGAACCCCCAGACCCTTCGATCCACATGCTTACGGACATCCAGGAAACGCAGGCGGCTCTTACGGCGGCGGTAACTACAGCGGCGGCGGCGGCGCTGGCCGCGGCTCAGGAGATGGCCAGTGGCGCGACGGCAAGCACATCCCCGGTCCCGCCAATGCCCGTGTCGAGCGCGAGCTTTTCGGTGTTCCCAACGATCCCTCCAAGCAGCAAACCGGTATCAACTTCGCCAACTATGATGATATCCCCGTTGAGGCCTCCGGCCACGAAGTCCCTGAGCCCGTCAACGCTTTCACCAACCCTCCTCTCGATGACCACCTGATCTCCAACATCAAGCTCGCCAGCTACGTCGTTCCCACACCCGTCCAGAAGTACTCGATTCCCATTGTTATGAACGGCCGCGATTTGATGGCTTGCGCTCAGACCGGTTCCGGAAAGACTGGTGGTTTCCTTTTCCCTATCCTTTCTCAGGCTTATCAGAACGGTCCCTCTGCTGCTCCTCAGCAGGCCTCCGGTCAGTTCAGCTATGGCCGTCAGCGCAAGGCCTACCCTACTTCCCTCATTCTCGCTCCTACCCGTGAGTTGGTTTCTCAGATCTTCGACGAAGCCCGCAAGTTCAGCTACCGCTCTTGGGTTCGCCCTTGTGTTGTCTACGGTGGTGCCGATATTGGCTCCCAGCTCCGCCAGATCGAGCGTGGCTGTGATCTGCTCGTTGCTACTCCCGGTCGTCTCGTCGATCTGCTCGAGCGTGGTCGTATCTCGCTTGTCAACATCAAGTACCTTGTTCTGGACGAGGCTGATCGTATGCTGGACATGGGTTTCGAGCCTCAAATCCGCCGCATCGTCGAGGGTGAGGATATGCCCCGTGTTGAGGACCGTCAAACCCTGATGTTTTCGGCCACTTTCCCCCGCGATATTCAGATGCTGGCCCGTGATTTCCTGAAGGACTACATTTTCTTGTCTGTTGGTCGTGTCGGTTCCACCTCCGAGAACATCACCCAAAAGGTCGAGTACGTTGAGGATCACGACAAGCGCTCCGTGCTGCTGGATATTCTCCACACCCACGGTACAACTGGTCTGACCTTGATCTTCGTCGAGACCAAGCGCATGGCCGACTCTCTTTCCGACTTCCTGATTAACCAGCGCTTCCCCGCCACTGCCATTCACGGTGACCGCACCCAGCGTGAGCGTGAGCGTGCTCTGGAGTTCTTCCGTAACGGTCGCTGCCCCATTCTCGTCGCTACTGCTGTTGCTGCTCGTGGTCTTGATATTCCCAATGTCACCCACGTCATCAACTACGATCTTCCCACTGACATCGACGACTATGTTCACCGTATCGGTCGTACCGGTCGTGCTGGTAACACTGGTATCGCTACTGCTTTCTTCAACCGTGGCAACCGCGGTGTCGTCCGTGACCTGATCGACCTCCTCAAGGAGGCCCACCAGGAGGTTCCTTCCTTCCTCGAGAGCATTGCTCGCGAGGGCAGCGGCTATGGTGGCCGTGGTCGTGGAGGTGGCCGTGGCCGTGGTGGATCCAACGCTACCCGTGATATGCGTCGCCTGCCTCCCTCCTCTGGCGGCTTCGGTGGTGGCTTCAGCTCTACCCCCTCCTACGGCGGTGGTGGCGGCAGCTACGGCGGTGCTCCCTCTTACGGCGGCGGCGGCGGCGGCTACGGTGGTGGCTACGGTGGTGGTAGCTATGGCAACCCCTCCGGCGCTGGCGGTCCCTCTTCCTGGTGGTAAATCAGTTGTGGTCTGATGACGAGGCCGTTGGGTCTGATTGGCTCCCATTTCTTATTTCCTTGTTGTCTTTCGTTGACGGATACGATCAGAACGAACCCTGAGCTCTTTTTCCTTAGCTGTTTCTCAGGGACGGCTTTGTCATGACTGCCACGACTTTCCTATGCTTTTTATCTTTAGATTTCACGTTGTTTTGACTCTGTTATTGCTTGCATTTCTTATTGGTTCTCTCTTGTTTTGCCTTGGTTCTTATCTTTTTCTCTATCTGTTTTATCTGCTTTCTCGCACGTTTGACATAGTTCTTATCTGCTATGTTTAAACACGGGGCGTTCGAGCAGTTCTGATCACCTTTTCATTGCTCTGTCATCTACGATGACACGTTTGTTATCATCCTCAAGCAATCGGCGATCGGTACTGCATGAACTTCATAGAATGCGTTGTCTTTTCTGTGTCCGCTCTCATCAGATACCCCTTTTGTTCGAACTGTCCCAGCGGGGATAACGTTCGAATGACGCGCGCGCCGAGCAGGAGAATGCCGGCTTTTCATCCTCTCCGAAAAGTGATTTTTTTATATCTGCATCCATCTTCTCGGTGTTGTCATGGCTGCACCCGGCGGAAAACCTTGCAGCATAGACTTCTGACAGCGTCGGTATCTCATGGCGGACCTTTGCTTTTTAATGCGTTGCTACAGCCCTCGTGTGTGTTCGCGTTTCTTATCTGAAAACCAAAAAACGCGCCTTCTTTCTCCGGGCTATGCTTTTATTTTTTTTCAATTTCTACAGGTGTGCCACCGCTGGCGATGGAGTGTTATTGTTATCTTATGGTTCATTCTTGATTCGGACATCTATTATCATGACTTCGTCGCGGATAATCGCCTGGTGGAGGGGTTTCTAATGGGAATTCTTTTGCATTCTGTATGGCGTTGGCTTGACTGCATCCACATATTCTCTGGGTCCCGCGGAGGCTTCATGGTATCCTCATGGGCTCTTTCCTATCTCCTTCACTTTGTTATGGATCCGGGAGGATGGGACGCTGTCGCCGGCGCTGGATGAACGGCTCGCTCACAGGTATCATGGTTTCTATTTGCACTGGGATCGACCTGGGAGGAAGAGCGAGCAAGGCCGCGAGTTTGAAAGTCGTCTTATTTCAATCTTATTGAAAAGTTTGCTACTACTCGTCTTCCCTTCATGTAGATCTAGACCATACTCGTATACTTCGTAGTCTATAGGACTGTCCTTGCGTACCATGCTAGGTCTTGCCTGCTAATACCTAGTACTACTACTAGTACTAACATGAATTTTTGCTCATAATTCTAATGAATATCACTGACCTTTCACTGAAGCTTCAAATTTGGGAATTACTGCCTCGGCGATGCATATGGTACTTCGTACATGGTGTACCCTCATCCCTATGATATTAGTATTGAAGAGGATTATGCAGTCGAATAGCCTCCAATCCGCTGGTATTGGCATATATTGATTCCTAGATAATTCTGTAGAACGAGACTAAAATACTTAGATACAAATTTCCAGCTATCAAATACTAATTAGTCCAATGATCCAAATTCAATAAGTAATGAATGAATGCACCGCACCGCCTTGTGTAGATCGGATCCCAGATGCGGGTAGCTATCACCGCAGACCTTCTCTTCGGGCAAAAGGTTGACTTGTTGCGTCCCTTCCGGCTCTTCCCTGCCTTTCACTCTTCTCCAACTTCTTCCCGCTTATCCTTTCCCCACGCTCCTTAAATCTTTCACCTTTTCAACCCATTCAACCCTTCTTGATCCTCATCAATCTTTGCTCGTCTTTTTTAAGGGCGCCTTCACTGCCCGCCAACACTGTACCCTCCCCCGGATCTCAGGAGCTTTCGCAGGCACACGCACAAGGTGACGACCCCTTCGATCACTTTCGACCTATAATATGGCTGAGGTTGAGGCCTCAACAATGGACGAGTCCTTCGCTGCCTCTGAGATAGCCGACGACCAGGCCCACGGCGCGACAGCCAGCGCGACGGTCGGTACGAGACGCCAGGCAAATGGCACGATTGGTTCTGTCTACTCCGGAAATAAGATTCGACATCTGAAAAAGGAAGATGGTATCCCCCTGTGGCGCAAGGACATCCAATATCAATTTCTAAAGCTCGTTTTTGAGGACAAAACGCCCGTCTTCACACGATACCCCGATGGCGAGAAGAATATGGACTTTGCCGATGTCTACATCGACGCGATGGCAAGGAGCAGCAAGACTAGTAAGATCTTGAAAGACAAGCTGCAAAATGATAAGCCCGCTGCTATTAGCATGGCAATGGTGTGTCTGCTGGTGAATTTTGGTCGCATGAACACAACCCTCAACTGTAAATTCCTCTACTATCTTCATTCGATTTCTTGTTGCATTGACATACTAACCACCTAATCTTTACTACACTATAGTCTTCCCCGAAATGCGAGCTCAACTACGAACCTACCACTCCATCCCTTCTCTTCAGGCTCACCAGGATTCCAATGCATACAAACAACTGCAGGATGCTCCACGTTTGAAGTCTATCCTTAAAGGTGCCTCAGAGGACGTCGATCAACCTAACACTTTGGACAAGATCAAGCAATTGAATGTACCTCGTACAAACCCCGTCAACCTTATTTTTGTTCTGGCCCAATACGCCCCGAAGGTTTCAGAGACGCATTTCTTCCCTCCGCGCGATTTTTTCGATCTAGTCATGCGATCAACCCTTAGCAGTAAGAGCCGCGCTAGGGCCTTTCTTTGGTTAATGTGGTGGTATCTGGAGAGCGATTTCAGTCGCGAGGCCGCTTTGAATAATCCGTTCGGCCCTGGTCTAGAGGGCGACGGTGCTGAAGGCTTGCCTTTGAAGGTGCCTGCCTTCGAGAGCTTGACGGAGGAGCAGGCTAACGACGAAAATATTGATACTCCGGATGAATTGGAGTATGGAGAGTCTAAAAGGCTTGAGCGAAAACGTATCCTAGAGGAAGAGGAACCAATCCCTCGAGTACCAAAACGTCCGAAGAAAGGTATGCAAACGCACCCATGTTACACTTCATCTACTGACCAAGTTTTTTTTTCTGCACACGGATAGATTACGGCTTGGATGACGACTCTCTTGCCGGTGACTACTCTGGCCTGGGCGGACGAGGCTCTGCTATGTCTACACCTCTTCATCCCTCTGCTAAGCGTAGTCTCGATGACGACGACGATGAGTTGACGCCAGGAAACTCCGCCCGGCCACGCAACAAGCAAGTAAAGCGGGAATCATCACTCAATCGAGCTGTCGGCCAGCAGCGACTTATCCTCAAGACGAGAATGGATCACACACCCGATGCTTCCCCTGCTCCTCCGGGATCTAATCATCCGGTGCTCAACCGCTTTATTGCCGAACCCTCACTTTCACAGGCACCCGGCCGTCGACCACGCCCTCTGACGCAACATCAAATTGCCGTTGAGCAGAACCGTCGTCAGCGCATCGAATATCTACTGGCTAAGCGGAGGACCACTGCGTATCGTATGCTTCGTGCAAAACGCAATGCCGAAACTCCTTTCGTCCGATATGGTCGCCTAGTGCAAGGGTTACCGGATGGATACGATACCGAAGATGAAGACAATTCCTGGGGAAAAGGCGGTCTTCTTCCAAATCCCAACGAGGAAGATGACTATGGCGAGTGTGCTAGCTTTTTCCTCTCTGTAGTTCGAAAAGCAGCTCGACGACTTGATCGATGGGACTACGAAGACGCCAATGGGCCAAAGAAGGATCGTCAAAAAGAACGAGAAGAACGACAAAAAGCTAAGGCTGCCTTGGAAGCAGATGTCCGTGCTGCAAACAACCGAGCTCGTGCTCGTCCTGCCCGCGGTGGTGCCGCCTCCAAGCGCAAGTCTACTGGCCCTGCGGCTACACCTGGAACTGGTAAGAAATCAGCCGCAGGGCGCTTGAAGGGTGGCCGCAGTCGTCCCTCTGGCGCTACTGGTGCTGCTTCTGCAGCAGGTACTCCATCTTGGTACCCAGACAATGGCGAAGAGATAGAAGGAGAACTGGATGACCTGGACCGCGAGCTTTTAGGCGAAGGATCTGGCGATGAAGACGGTGCTCCACGTGCTGGGGAGGATAGCGATTCATCTGATGATTCCGCTGATGACGACGGTGATGAAGATGAGAACCTTTCCACCCATGACGGCCCCAATGGCTACGCACGACATGCTAGCTCGTCTCCGGTACCGTCACGGGTAGCTGAACGACGCGAAGATGCAGATGAGGCGATGGAAGAATAAATGAAGTTGGGAATTGGCGTTTTCTTTCTCTTTTTTATTTCCCTCTTTGCTTTTTTCCTTTTTTTCTCTTTTATGAGGTAATATTACTGGATGAGCCCATGCGTTGTGAATTTCTAGGTAGCTCATGGCTTCTGATATCTCTGTTGGACTGTACACTCTTTGGGTGATGGTGGATCCCTTGTCATGTATTTTCCTATGTTTTTTTGGCCTCTTTCATAACGTTTTCAATACTTTTCAATTTAGATGGCGGCATATGCCAGCTTGTCGTCAGATTGCCGCTTTGGTCTCAATTTCTTACCTTGAAAGTTTCTCCGTGCTTGAATCATGTAGTCAAAATGTATGGATATAGACAGATAGGTAACTATAACGTACAATACTTGGAAAAACTATCAGAACTTCGAGTTGGATTTCAAACCACACTTCTTACTACATGGGTCCTGGTAACTAACTACTAGTCGTTAGTAGTAGAATCATCTAGCAATGAGAGAGGAATGGGTCAAGTACTTCATTTGGTCTACGTGTAGTACACGAGTGTACTCCTCGTAGTCCCCAGAGCCACCCACCTCCACGATCGACAATTCGGACAATTAGAGCAAGTTTTGGGTTTTCACTGCTTCGTCACTCCACAATTGATATTCCAAGGTTTCTATTTAGTATTCCCTACAAACCACTGGGGCTAGTATCACTAGTAGGTACAGTCTGGATATCATTCAATATAAGATATTTGGAAACATTCTTAGGTAACCTCTTTGGTCTACTACTAGTCACGATATGTTTATATAGGGCTGTTCTTGTACAACGAGGGCAAACTTGCTTAACTTGAACACGCCAGTTTGAATTTTACGTTGCACTGATATCCTGGTTCCAGACTGTTTTCTACATGAGATCCCGTGGTTTACACATGGTTATTCGTATTCGTTATAGATGGTGGTCGTGGCGACAGCCGTCCAACTCGGTCTGGACAGAAGTTTGGAAGTTTGGATATTCGTACCGATATCTGATGGACTCTTCTGCACCTCCTCAGTGAACTGCGGGGGCTCAATCATATCCACAGTGGGCAAATGCCACGTATGAGGCCGCTGAGCCATGTCTTGACGCTCCCCACTGTGACATCGTATATGTAGTTGCAGCTGCATGAGGGGACTTCCAACGCATGTGATGGACCCCTTCTCGTCCTTCATCGTTGCCTCTTTGCCCCCTTTTTTCCATGTTACACTGGTCTTTGCCATGAATTTCCCCTCAAGCCTCCACCGCGTATGAGATAGCTAAGCTTGGGAGTTGACCGGATGATCAATTTGAGCGAATCACCGCGAATAGCTCCATCAGCGGGTTCAGTGAAGTCATGAAATGCTGTAGATGGCCCACAACCTCGGGATCAGCAAATCTCAAGTTCAAGTGCAAAGTCCCAGGGCCTAAGCGTAAGCCCAAATTCAGAAGATAATCAAATTGCCCCTCAGGGTAAGTCAAAAAGTGACCAACGGCAGCGGGGACATTCCTAAGAGGTTTTGAAGTGGCCAACAGTCAAAAAGTCCGCGGGCCACTTGAACTTCCGCTCTGACGTCTTCTCTCTTCCCCAACACTTTTACTTTTTCTCTCTTCTGGCACCATCTTTTCCAGTTCATCTGTCCAAATACTCAAATCACCTTGTGATATATTCTTGGGTTGTTTTATTCTTGCTTCCATCGGTAAAGCTATATCCCCCTTCCTACGTTCTTGAATTGGATACCCTTCCTTATTTCCAGTCGAACCTGCTGCCAATCGAGTATCCCCAGGAGAATTCCCGCTATCTAACACTCTTCTTCTTTCAGACGCGAGGGATTTGATTTGGCAAGGGATTTGTTTTGGCAATCAAATCATCAGATTCATTTGGTTTCGTTTTTGGTGGATCTGAAGCGGACGATCTAACCTTGTCTCGCTGCACCCACTATCAGCCGTATTAAATTTCTCCTGGAGCCCGCGCGGATCCGTTTCCCAATCGACTTGTTGCTTTCTCGACAATACGCGACTGTATTCACCAGTACACGATGGTGGATTCACCTCGCATCTTGCGGCCTCGTCCGCGGCGTGTCTTTGATGTGACCCCTGCCTCCAACGAATCTTCCGAGCCCGTGACACCCGCCGAAGCCTCCAACCCTGACTTGTTGAACCCCAACCCTCAAGATGGCGAAACAAACTCGACCAGCGTTAGTCGTACCGGCTCGATTTTGAATCTGACCTCTTCGACCCTCTATGGCATCTATAAACCTACCGCATTTGATAGCTATCGGGATGAATCCAGCCCTTGGGGTACCGAAGCTCACACGCCAGCCTCCGAATACCCCCCTGAGCCCTCACAACAGGAGGCCGTGAAAACTGCCACCGATCCCCGTCAGTTTGCTTTGCGACGTACACGCTCACGATTGAGTCAGGGCCTGTTTCGTGGTGTGATTTTGCCTCAAGCGATGAGCAGTGCCCTGCTGTTTGGGTTCGGGATTGTTTATGGGGTGATCACCATCAATTTGCACGATAATCACTGGATTACACCTGTCAAGTTGGAGAATGTGCACTACTACGATTCATGGCAATACCTGGGCTTCTGGGGATTGGCGGGTATCGCCTTAGGCAATGTTTTGCCTTGGCTAGATGGCTGGCGTGACCGCGAGCTTGAAGAAGCCGATCGGACGAAGCGTGCGCGCAGTGAGGATAGTGACCAGGAGCGCACTCCATCGTGGGTAGCTGTGGCTCGCAGCGTTGGTGCCTTTGTCGGTATTGCATTCGCCATGGTATGCTTCAAATTTTCTAGACTTGTGTCAAATGGATATGTGCTAATTTCTTTTCTTTTCTTCTTTTTCGCTAGCGACGTCTCCCTTGGGCATCCACAACACAGGCTTCGCTCACTCTGGCAATGGCAAACCCCGTTCTCTGGTATCTCATCGATCGCACTTCTACTGGGTTTATCCTCTCAACATTTGTTGGTTTGACTGGAATGAGTGTTGTCTTGGGCGTCAAGCCTGAGCTCATTCCTGCCTCAACTGGTCCCTCCGTGGGCGCTTCATTGCTGAATGGAACTGGATGGGAGAATACTCTGGGATCTGAAATTACGCAGGAAAGCATCGCGGTTCGCACCTGGTTGGCCAGCGTTATTTTCTGCGCATGTGTTTGCTTTGGAAATGTTGGCCGCCAGCTCGCCATCGGGGCTGGTAACAGAGATACCCTGAAGCCATGAAAAAACTCTCGTCATGCTTCCCAGTCGCGAAGACTTTTCATGACCAGGAGCAGAGCAACAGAGATCATGCGATAACTTGTTTTCAGATTGGGGCCATATCGCCTTTTGTTATACAGAAATTTTAATTGAATAGAATTGTAGTACTCTACTTGTCTACAGAATTTTTTTGGTTTGAATGTTTCAATATTCCACTCTCACATTAAAGAGCAATTGTTTTCCAAGAAGGATTGTAGTGTCAATCATTGCAGTTCCTGCCATTGGACACGATGGTCAGGCAGATACTGCACCCAAGATCGACTCTGTGCGGTCTAGCCACACTCGGTCTCCATTCTCTATGACGATTTCCGTACTTCCTTGGACGAGTCCTCGTAGGAACGCTTTTTGAGAAGAATGTGATTTTTTTGCGTTGTTCATGAAGAAGAAAAAGAAAAGGAGGAAATGTCCACGCGGGAAAAAAGCTTTTGAACCATTGGGTCACGTGGATGCTGACTAATTTATGCGCTAATCGCTAGTTAGCTCGTGATTTGCTGCCTGAGTTTCTTGGCTGCCAAACTCCCCAGTGGCCCCGCGCCGATTGCGGCCAAACCAAAAGCCCCTCCACGGGAAATATTCTTTTCTTCACTTCAGTTGCATCCCGTTGTTGCTGCTTGGATTCAGGTAGGTGTGTCCCCAGGTGACTTCAATTGATTCAATAATTGAAGGTATTTCTCTCGAAATTGTCCGTTAACCTCTTTTAGTGTCGACATCATGTCTCAACAGAAGTCCGGTAGGCACTCTTGGCCGTGATATTGCGTTCTCGAACTACTTTACGGTAGTCTGGGGTCCCCCGCCAACCACCATACTGATAATCTTTCTTTTTTTCCCCCAACAGCTATTATCTCCGTCTATGACAAGACAGGTCTGCTTGATCTGGCCAAGGGTCTGGTCAAGCAGAATGTCCGTCTTCTTGCCTCTGGTGGTACCTCCAAGATGATCCGCGAGGCCGGCTTCCCTGTCGAGTAAGTTCGTCTAAAATCCCTGCCCTTTGAAGAAAGAAGAAAGAGAGACAACCTGTGAGACGGGAAACCTGGAAGAAATAAAACTACGGCCACATTTTATCGACATTTAATGCTAACGATTGCCCGCAGAGATGTCTCTGCCATCACCCACGCCCCCGAGATGCTGGGTGGTCGTGTCAAGACCCTCCACCCCGCCGTCCACGGCGGTATCCTCGCCCGCGACATCGAATCGGATGAGAAGGACCTTGCTGAGCAGAAGATCGCTAAGGTTGACTTTGTCGTTTGCAACTTGTACCCCTTCAAGGAGACCGTTGCCAAGGTCAACGTCACTATTGACGAGGCCGTCGAGGAGATCGATATTGGTGGTGTCACCCTGCTGCGTGCTGCGGCCAAGAACCACAAGCGTGTCACTATCCTGTCCGATCCCACCGACTACCCTGAGTTCCTGAAGGAGCTCGAGGCTGGCGAGATCAACGAGGCTAGCCGCAAGCTGTATGCCCTCAAGGCCTTCGAGCAGACTGCCGACTACGACTCCGCCATCTCTGGCTTCTTCCGCAAGGAGTATGCCGGTAACGGTGTTCAGCAACTCTCTCTCCGCTACGGCACCAACCCCCACCAGAAGCCCGCCTCCGCCTACATGCCCCAAGGCAAGCTGCCCTTCAAGGTGCTGAACGGCTCCCCTGGATACGTCAACCTGCTTGATGCCCTTAACGCCTGGCCTTTGGTCAAGGAGCTCAAGCAGGCTCTCGGCCTCCCTGCTGCTGCTAGCTTCAAGCACGTCTCCCCTGCTGGTGCCGCCATTGGTGTTCCTCTGAACGAGAAGGAGCGCAAGGTCTACATGGTTGATGATATCAAGGGCATTGAGTCCTCTGGTCTTGCCCAGGCTTATGCTCGTGCCCGTGGTGCCGACCGCATGTCCAGCTTCGGTGACATTCTCGCCCTTAGTGACATTGTCGATACGCCCACTGCTAAGATTATCTCTCGTGAGGTTTCCGATGGTGTCATTGCCGCCGGATACGAGCCCGAGGCTCTTGAGATTCTGTCCAAGAAGAAGGGTGGTAAATACCTTGTTCTTCAAATGGACGAGGAATACGTTCCTGCTGCTGAGGAAACCCGCACACTGTACGGTGTTCAGCTCACTCAGCACCGCAACGACATTGTCATTTCCCCCAGCAAGACCTTCGACAGCATCATCACCCCTAAGGACTCTGCTGCTCTTCCCGAGGCCGCTCTGCGTGATCTGACTGTCGCCACCATTGCCCTGAAGTACACTCAGTCTAACTCCGTCTGCTATGCCCTGAACGGCCAAATCGTTGGTTTGGGAGCTGGTCAGCAAAGCCGTATCCACTGCACCCGTCTGGCCGGTGACAAGGCTGACAACTGGTGGATGCGCTTCCACGACCGTGTCATCAACATTAAGTGGAAGCAGGGTACCAAGCGTGCCGACAAGAGCAACGCCATCGATTTGCTCTGCTCCGGTCAGACTCCCCGCACCGACGCCGAGAAGGTCGAGTACGAGCGTGTCTTCGAGGAGGTCCCCGCTCCCTTCACCCAGGAGGAGCGTGACGCCTGGCTCCAGAAGCTCAGCGAGGTCGCTGTCTCTTCCGATGCTTTCGTAAGTTTCTCCGGGCTTATGAGTCTCCTATATATTTCTTTCATCCTAGTCTGTACTAACCACGATATCTTTAGTTCCCCTTCATCGACAATGTCTTCCGCGCTGCCCGCTCTGGTGTCAAGTACATTGCTGCCCCTACCGGTAGCCAGAACGACACCCCTGTCTTTGAAACTGCCGAGAAGCTCGGTATCACCTTCGTGCAGCAGGGTATCCGCCTGTTCCACCACTAAATGGTTCCAGCGATTTGAATGATAATTCGACCGTGTTTCGGTTTGGTGAAAAAAGCCTAGTTTATGATGATGATAGCTTTCTTGTTTATTAAATAGAAATTTACATATTTGTTTGAATAATTCCTAGTATGAGTGGAAGTAGGCGAGGTAGTGATTGGCTGGAACTTAATCATATACCCTGCTAGCTGTGATTCATCTAAAAGCAAGGAAGATAGAACAAAAGCCACAACGTTGGAAAAGCTTTTTTCCATCTCAAACCTCAATCTCCACGTTCAATCAATACTTGTGCGATCCATATCTCCTGTGCAATCAATCTCCTTCGGCGCTTTAATCCCAAGAATCAAATTTCTTTCTCCGGATGATCCGGGATTTGGACTTGGATTTGGGTGTCTTCTCATAATTTATGATCGTCACTTCTCTTCCATGATGGAATTGGTTTCTTACACCGCCGTGTCCACGAAGCTGCAACTTGATAGTCAAATGATCTCCTCAAACGACAATTCCGGGAGGGTCTCGTCGTAGCCCTCACCGTTTGCCGTAAATATAGATGTAGATCAGAGACAAAGAATAATCACTCGAGTCTCTCTGTCGGATATTATGCTCTGTCATGTGGGCTAATCAAAGCGACTGACCGATTATTGTGTCGTCGAGTAGCCATAACTAGTGGCATGTCAAAGGCGTCTATTCCCTCCAACATTCCATTGTCCACTGAAAAGGTTTCCGTACCGGAAGTATCAGGAAAGATCTGTTCTTGGTATCTAGACACAGGAGGGATTATCTGGCAAGGAGACAAACGGGGTAAGTGGATGAAAGCTCCCGCTTCGTCGAAAAATCGGGCTTTGTCCGGATTTGATAGAGTCCCTTTTTCGAGTCACAACGATGTGCTGCTGGACTCCCTAACAGGTATAGACAGACATATGTGCAACTCCTCCCTAGATATCGAGAATCAATCTTAGGGTCGAGACTTGGGAGGGATTATATATTTCATACCTCGATAACAAATGAAGGTCTCTCATTCAACAATCCTGTCGTTGGTTGTGATGATCCACACGCGATATTGGGGATTCGAATACTAGTTTCATCGCAGCAAAGCCGGAACGGGCCAACTATTGACTTCGGTGAGAATATTTATCTCCACTGAGCTGTGAAAGAATCTCTCTATCGATTCTTTCTGCCGCAAACCCATGCAAGTACGTATATTTTTACGTGGTAAAACATGGAAAGGAGGAAGAAGAGTGTATTCTTTAGAGGTGACAATAGAAATCTCTATATTGTTCAAAGAGGAAAGTGCATTATTGTCGGAAGGAGCATTCCAGCATACTAACCTAATTTGGGAAGAGGAAATAGTTATTCCAAGGAAGGTACGTACTCGGATTCCTAAGTAGGACAACCTTACAGTTTAAGCCAACATACTTCAACGTTGTTTCACAGAGAGTTTCCAAGTATAAAAATCCAACAATATGGATGGCCTACCAGCAAGACCGCAAATTAGAGCTATTAGAGCCAAGATAATAGACATGCCCGCTACTTAGTCCACAGAACCCAGACACTCTGGGTTCGTGGAATGGACAGAAGTTGATACAAAATGATGATATACTAGAATGCTTCAATTGAATTTCTCCGAGAATTGAGGCAGTAAAGATACTTCCATACAATAAGTTTCATTGGCTCGGTGCAAATCAAATGAACATTTCGTGTTTCTCATCTTCAATTCATAAACCAATCATGGCCATACCCTCTACACCTAAGTCTTCGGCATCACGGTGAATTCTACTACGTTTACTAACAGAGTTCAGTTAACCATCAGTATATCAGCCGAGATTCTCCCTTTGTGGGATCAAAGTAATACACGGTGGCTTCAGTAACCCTAAGACTCCTCCATAGAAGTGGAATAGATGCAAAAACACTGGTGGTCATGGTTAATGATAAATCATAGCATGCCCCCTAGATAGTATACTTCTCAGTCTAACTACCTCACACAAGGATAATAACAGTATGAAGCTATTTTGCTCCTTATCTATACTACTACTTGGGGCTGCTTTCACTACCAAAGTATTTGCAGCACCAAGTCCATGTCCTCTCGTCGGGCCTGCCTTCCCATGGCCTACACCAAGTCGATCCAATAAACGTTTAAAAGAAGCCCAGAGAAGACTAACTAGTCTAATCGAACCTATTTTCAAAGCCCAGAATGGATCTACAAATTCCGTGGCGGTCCAGTTATTCGATACCGTCAATACCGCACCATTGTTGCAATGGCAATTCACTGCTGATAATATCGATCCTAACTTGGGCGTTAGAACCGTTGATCAGAATACCGTTTTCCGAATCGGTAGTGTGTCAAAGATATGGGCCGTTTACCTATTCCTTACACAAGCAGGTATTGATCCCTTCGCGGAACCTGTTGCGAAATACGTCCCTGAGCTGCAAGCCCCCGTCTCGGGTGATGCAATTGATTCTGTGCAATGGGCTAATGTGACCCTTGGGGAATTGGCAAGTCACTTGGCTGGCATCGCGCGGGATTGTAAGTATACATCCTTTTTTGTTCGAATTGCCTTCTGAATTGATTCATTGTGTGGAAATCATGCTGAACGTATTCTCTCAGATGGGATCCTTGATCTTTCAGGGAATTCATCTATGGGGAATTTGGGATTTCCTCCACTACAGCCAAATGAGATACCACCCTGTGGAAGCCCTACGCCTTGCAATAGAACAGGTATGTTGTTGAGCGGTTGGAAATCTCCATAGCCTTTGAACTATTCTAATTAGGGTCTTTTGATAGAGTTCTTCAATGGACTCCTGCAACGACATCCGACGTTTCCCATATCTGCCACCCCGGTGTACTCGAATGCTGCGTTCCAGATCCTTGGGTATGCCCTAGAGGCAATCAGCAATGATACCTTTCAAAATATCCTCGAGAACCAACTTCTGAAAGCGCTAAATCTCACACACACCTTCTATACAACACCAGACACATCACTCGGTATCATCCCAAGTGGAGCTGCAAGTTTCTGGGACATGGATCTGGGCGATGAGAATCCGTAAGTTGGCGCCTGTTCATGTCTACTCCCCTTGAAGCAGTATCCTAACTGATATTTCTTAGGGCTGGTGGCATATATTCATCCGCTAATGACATGGCAGCCCTTGGCCGTGCCATTCTGAAAAACACCCTTCTCGACCCCATAACAACCAGAAGATGGATGAAACCAAACTCTCACACATCCTCACTCGCCTATGGAGTCGGAGCACCATGGGAGATAGTCTCATTCTCTGTACCACGCCTGATCGACCTCTACACGAAAGCCGGAGATATTGGATTCTATTCGTCAATGATTGCCTTGTCTCCGGATCACGGTGCCGGCTTCGCGATTCTCGTCGCAGGCCCAGGTGGTCATGTTGTGGTTGCAGAGGTAGCTGATCTCGTCGGACAGACCATCGTTCCTGCACTGGATTGGGTTGCCAAAGACCAAGCACGGGTACGATTTGCAGGAACCTATAGTTCAATAAATGGTCTAAACTCTTCTGTCACGATTATCACGGACGATGGGCCTGGATTGCGGGTTGTGAACTGGATCAGTAACTCAACTGATATGTTTCAGTCTCTGGCGACCCTACGTAATGCCAACGGTACCTCTGGCATCACCATTCGTTTATACCCCACTGGTCTACAGACCCCCGGCAAGATTTCTTTCAGGGCGTTGATTCCACCCGATCTAGGTTTGAGCCCTATTGGACCGTTTACGGGTTATTGTATTACATGGGTCACTGTAGACTCGTATGTTTATGGGAGTGTTGGACTGGATGAATTTGTCTTTTCATTGGATGATAATCTCAACGCTATTAGTGTATCACCTCGAGTTTTACGCGTTGAGTTACAAAGACAACGAGGAGCCCATGCAGAGATGATTCGTTCTCTATGATAGCCCTGGAGGGACCAAGGCACATGTCAGATTATGTTATGTTAGCCGAAAAAGAGGTCATAGTAATGCGTTCTCTTCTTCTCTATTTCAATGTTTCCACTGGCTCTTATAAGAAAAGTCTGAAACAAACGTGAGAATCGTCCTTACCCTGTGGCTCAATGGATTCTTGTACCCCCATGACTCCACCAATGAATACTACGCGACCAATGCTTCTCTTTTGCCTTGCTATTATATAATCCATCGCAGAGGATATCCTCAGATCAAATTTGTCAAGGCGCTATTACGAAGCTTATTTCTCCAGCATGATTCATAGAAAATGGTGATATTTCAGCCTTATCGCGCCAGTGCTGGAGGTCCTGGGCATAGACCCGGAAATTACACGTAGTACTAGTACGGACCAATCAGTAATTTCTCAAGAAAGCAAATAGACAAAAAAATATGGCTCTGAGTAGACACAATCCGGTCTAAGAAGTGGGCCACGTAATTTATAATCTGCAATCGTGGACGTGCATATCGAGAAGTCTGTGCTTGATTACGGAGTTAGGACCCCGGATTCTTATAAATCCATGTAGAGCCTCATTCGGAATCCTAGAAGGGACTAGCACCTCGTGATCAGACTATTGCTAGGGCGACCCATACAAGTAGTAGTCAGATCGAGTCCACACCGCAAGTTTCCGAGTGTCAGCTTACTTCCTATTCTTTTAACCCATGCTCCGTGCACACGGACTGCCCATGTGGCTTCATACGATAGATACGCTCTCAGCTCCAAGGCTATCATGATCTGGTACCATAGAACAGAGTGACAAATCTTGTCAACCCCCAATTAAATTAAAGGTGCTTTATCAGCTGCCAGTGTCCCATCCCATGAACCAGCCTGGGGCATATCTCAAGTGGATTATCTCCGAGATCCGGTGAGGCTGGATATAATGATCCGGACCCAAGAGCATAAACTTAGGATACAATATCCTATAGCTCCATGTTGCTCCGTCCCCGTGCTCCGCATGACTCTTACGTCTATCCCAACAGTAGAGATCGACATGGATCGATGATCACCCGAGAAGAGCATAAAGTTGTGCACAGCGGGTGCCCCACATTCGCGGATCCACGGCATTGTGGTCGGCGTCGGAGCATTCGGCTGCCGACTTTGCGATTGTCAAAAGAAGGGAAAAAATTTTGAAGTAAAATGCCGAGGCTCCGATGTTATGCGGAAACGGTGACTCAGATATTCAGTGATCTTATTTCCGATCCAGCGAATTTCGGATAAAGTTTTGAATAATGCTTTGGTTCATTCTGATTCTATTGTGCAGAGTCTTACAGTATGAAGTACATACTAGCTGAAGGTAGTATTGCGGAGGCCTGTTGGCGAGTGCCGACAACCACTTTGCTGCCACATGGTCTAATACATCATATCACGTGGCTCGGTCGATGCATCTTGATGCCGACCTCTTGTTTTCCAAGGGTTGGAGTAGTTAGTGCATATCTTGATATGGCCTGCAATTGCATTACCGTTAGTTAATCGAATTATACACTACATGTTAATTGTATATATCAAATACTAGCACTACTAGCAATAGTAACAGTTTATCAAGCATGAGTCTCGACTAGAAGGGAACAGGGTTTATTTAGTTACCGCCGCTCAGATGATTGTATATGAGATCCGTGGTCATACTAACTCAGTACTAGTGTTACTAAGTTACCAGGGTGATTTCCCAGTTCCTATCCTGGATATGTATATGTAAGTGAGTCGTCACCGGCTGTGAACTAGAAGGAAAACAAGCGAAACAAATTGTAGTGTTTATGTCCCCCGATTGGTCTGAAAATAGCCAAATGCAATCATCATCATTCTTGAAAGATTCACCAACCAAGTAAACACCCAAATATTGACAGGGTCTCGGCGGACAAGACAACGTTGTTGACATCATTGACCTGTTAGGGTGGGTCATCTCGGGCGTTGGCAGGCCCACGCCAAGAAAAGATGCCTAATCGTATTCTCTTTTCGCCAATTGTTGAATTTTACTGGTCAAACCTTACCTGATGCTCCCTGCAACTACCTACTGTACAGATTTGCCCTCTGATTTCTTTCCGATCAATTGCTCCAAACTAATCTCTCGACGTATCTTACTTTCGATCTGTCTGGGCCCGTGAGGCTTCCAAGATTTACAGTATTCAGTAAGGGTTATCTGCGAACACGATTACCATCTTCAATTTGACACCACTGTACGGAGTACAGAGGACAAGGTCCACTGTTTCAAGTTCGCAAGAAAAAGCGAGAGCCAAGGTTAGTGGAACGGCGTTCGGCGTTGCCGGGAACCCTGGCCCGCCTTTTACGAGGTTATCGCCGGAAGAGGACACAATCGTATTTTTCTGCCATTTCATCTCTCGTAGGGCTGGAGCAATGTTGGGTTGAGTGGGGAAAATCCAGTCAAACGAGCGATAAGTTTAGTAGCGTCAAACTGGATTGGGAAACCAGCGCGAGACATGTCCACTGTGAACCAAGTAAAATTTGCGAGCTGCTTAACTTGTACAGAGTAGTGATATAACCAAATAAGAGTTAATTAAGTAATTATCTGCTATACGAAATTGACTTGTTTAATTGATCCTGAAGAAGGCGCAGCAGGGTTACCAATGGATTGGCTTGGCGCCATGACAATAGTCTCCTTGATCGTCTCATGGGGATATCCCTGGTACATACAGCATTCCTTGGTGAGACAGCGCCCACTGGGCAGCCCCTTCACTCCAGCTGCGCCTACGGGTGACAAGGGTCTTTCAAGGATGAGGTGGAAATGGGCTTATCGCGAAGGGGCTGATCCTGCCAACCAGGCAGAAAGACCCCAAGGAGAATTGAGTTGCCTCCGCAATTTCTTTTGCATTGGAATTTTCCACGCCTCGCAACGTGGTCGTCTCAGGTATGTCGCAGCCTGACTGAATCCGGGGGAACGCAGCGCATCGCCAAGGTGATGACCTAGGAGATACAGATACTGTAGGTATCCTTGCTGGAGTACAGCCGCAGAGTTCATCAGACCGAATTGTCCGAATTACGGAGCCTAGGGTGACCTTCTTGTGGCTGTGGTGTCAATGCTGGTGCTAGTAGATTAGAGACTTGGCATCCACCAATTTCCCATTCTGTATCTATCTTCCTACTGTAATTATACTTCGAACAGTCTGTAGGGATTCCTTACTCCGTCGAATCGATATTAGATAGAATGGGACTCTGTCTTCCGTATGTGCTGTATAGAGCAGTCTAGAGGTGCGATGGTATCATCGAAGGGGATGACCATGGGACTAAGACTGGACCACGGACTTAGACACGTCGATTGGAAATCAGCGGCTGACTGAGGCTATTGGAAATCAACATCGTGCTTTAAACTTAAAACTTTACTCTAGAGTATAGATTGTACCAGAGGAGAGCAACAGAGTTGAATAATCGGAAACAAGAGCAAACGCCGGCCGCTCGGGCATAAAAATTCCCTTTGCTCCGCGGAGCGGCATTGGTCATCCGGGTGGGGTATCAAAAGGGTCCGGGTGACTCATGAAGGATTATTCCAGAATTGACATGAGTAATAGTTGGTACTGAGCTCTGAATGTCGTATTCTACTGTAGGACAATTGTCGCGATATAGGTGTATATCAATTAATAAAATAATACCTGTATATTTGGTATGTAGAAACAGGCGATGAGCGGTGTACAACACGCATATCCCTAGAATGAGGCTTGGCGACTAAAAGGGAAAGCGCAGGTTTTGAATAATCAAACCAAAAAAAAAAGAAAAAAAAAAAGAAAATTCAATATTATTCAGCGGGCTCGGGCTCGGATCCACGCATAAATCGGTGGGGATCTTCGTCCGATCGGGTCCCGGACTTAGCACGGCTACGCGGGCGAAAAATAATCTGCCTGGGTATTTTCTTACTTATAATCATCGCCCCGGTCCGCTGAAAAAAAAAGTCTTGGTTCTTACTACACTATATCTACAACCTACTTTGTATCTCGATACATCTTGGAATTAAGTGAAATTTCACATAACAATACCATAGGGTACTCAGCCATTCCAAAACACATCGACGATCGAGTACCTCGTTACCCAACCCCAATCCGCACTAAGCTACACCGCCTCACTTGGACTGCGTTGTGACTGGATGATCACGGAATTGAGTCACCACCTTGGCAGAACGAGTCATTTTGCTCTGAGCTCATAAGCACCTCAACTGCCGCCATGGACCTCTCATCCGCCTCCACTTCTACTACTTCTCCTCTTTCAAAGGACTCTCCTTCCTTCGCCTCCGCCGCCTCCCCATACTTCAACTCCCTCTTCCGGAGACGTCAACAAAAGAAAATGAGCATTACACAAACATACTACCTCGCTCACACCGCTCGCAAGAAGCTCACTCGTGAAGCCTCGCGTTCCGATCACGATCTTCGCCTACTGGTTGGCCATGCCAATCTTTTGGATAGTTTGATGCTCGATCTGGCCGATGCTGAGCGTGAGCAGGAACGGTGGTTCAACCAAACCGTTCGCGGTGCCACCAAGGAGGAACCTCGACACATCCAATGGGCCTCAACCGTTGTCGAAGAGCCTGAGGAGGACTGGGATCCGGAGGACGCCTCCGATTTGGAGTCTGATCTAAGTGACTCCGACAGTGAAGATGATTCCGACTTTGACGAAAATGACTTCGTCATTAACGCCCCCGTTCGCCGCCGGGCTCCTTCGCCCCCGGCTCCTCTTTCCATCCCCGAGCTGGATGAAGAAGAGGACGACGACGACGAGACCGATTCCGATTTTGAATATGATGATGAGGAGGACTTGGAGGATCTCAGCCTAACCCGATCGCCATCCCGCCAATCGCCACCTGAACTGCTGGCAGACGTGGACGATTCGTCCGAGGACGAGGCCACCCCTCCCTCCCCACCACAACCTACGCTCGAAGTCTTTGACGAGAAGGAACCTACCACAACGGCGATTCCTCTCGCTTCCGCCGACCAGGATCAACCTCAATTGTTTGAGGCAGGGTACTACGTTTCACAAGAACAGAATACTCTCATTGAGGCGTACTGATCTCGCCTGACCATGACACGTCTTGTTTCTGTTCTTGTATACCACGACTACTCTTTGCATTGCCTTGAACTACATTATGATACCCTGATGGCTTGACGACGAAGCGAATTCTTTTCCAGCATTTTTTTTATCTACTCCACAATCTCCTTTCCGAAATTTTAGGCGTTCTGGGTATGGTCGCATTCTTTAAGGCCATGATATACGGAGTATACATATTCGACTCCACTTGAGTCAGCATCTCATCTCATCTTCAGGCTTCAATAGCCACGAATATCTCTTTTTATTTCGAATCCCATTGAAGGGATAGAACAATATGGGACCAGATCTCCCAGCCACTTTTCAGCTGCAGTGCACGGAAGAAGAGGGCATGGTATGAGACTGTCTTTGGGAAGGGAATTTCAATCCCGACCGGGCACACTGGATCTGTGCGAAGTACATAGAGAATACAAATTATATTTACCATATTATAACATTCTACCACTACACTACATCTTTCTATATGTAAAATACAACTCGCAACCGGTTCAAAGGAACCTTTTCTGCCACTCATTTTGCTATACCAACAGCATTTATTTCCGTAGTTTCCTTCTTTTCTTCAATTCCTCCATTGGTTCCAAGGAGTGTCAAGTGCCAACTGCCAACCACACCGATTCAACGGTGCATGTGACCCATCAATGTCGATCGGAGCGCATTACCCTAATGGACTAGCGTGGTGAACAATACAGCGGACACTTGGGTTGAACCTTGCAAGTCAGCCCAAGCACGCGGCTTGATTGTTGGTGCATATCTCACCGCTGATACTGTCGACAGAGATCCACGCTAATGCTTAAGGGGCTTGATAGTCTCCGATCTGCGCGGCTAAATCGGCATAGTCGGTCCGCTACGGCTGCTAGTTTCGTGAAGGGTTTGCTTAGGGGAAACTGTGGGTCATAGGAAATTCGGGTCAGCTGGACTGGGACGGTATGTGAGGAGGGTGGAAAATGCGGAGGGCAGATGGTTGAGTATGCAGAATGTCCAATTCCATGCTGTACTGTATTGGGGTGAGTGTAGAGACATGAACTCAATTATTGTCAATGCCAAGTGATTTGCGGTGTACGGGGGAGAGCAGGGAGGACGGAGTGATAGCACAGATCACATCTACTACTGTACAGACTTGACGGGCATAGGAGTGGCAGGACACTATCAATGTTCATACTGTACTCCGTACATGGTAGTTATACACTACAGTGGGTGTCTTCACTACCAATCCTTCGTTCGCGGAGATTATCGGGAACATTGAAGATATCCCCAGCATGAGATTTACATATGCACTTTATGTACATTGCATAGATAAGTCTCACTCAGGGTTATCTGGGGGTGAAGTAGGCACATGTCGGACTCCGCATGATAGGGACAAGTAGGAAATTTGCATGCTTTAGCGATGGCGAAAGAACGAAGAGAAGTAGGGAGAAATCGGGATCTGCGAACCCTCTTCTCCTTTCGACTTGACCGTTAAGACTGATGGCGTGCGACTTGAACTGTGCTGTCATGCGGAGAGGACTACACATGTACATACATATGTACTCCGTAGAGGCGAAACTGTCAATTGCGTGCACGATAGATCTGCACCGTGGATGGTCTGCTTTTTGAGTCATTCTATGGGCTACCTGCGTATTAGGTTTCATTTCCTGATATGGACTGAAGGGTTACTGTTCATTGGTGAGATCGACAGGCAAGTTGCGCGAAGCGGTGGACAAAATACAGACATGACGAACTCCAGATTAGATACATAATTCCCAGCTTCTCAGACTTATGCTGCTCATACCCGCACTCATACGCATATTTAGATGAGTTTCTATCGATGAAGATATTGTTTCATGCATTATTGTATACTTCTACTTCTCGACATGTGAACCACGGTTGAGGGGTACACGTGACCATCCATAATGCTATCGATAACACTCACCGCCTGCGTAATTGAGCGACCCCTCGCTGCAAGCGTCACCATCGCCAGTATCCGTCCCTTCCATCTCAGCAAAACTTGGAACAAATCTGCATCCTAAAATATGGGGCTACGCATCTGCGTGTGTGAAAACGACAGCAACTTCCTCGTGGCTGAGGTATATGACTGAGCGTATCAACTTACACCTCTTCCCAGCGTTGACAATCGCACCGTGTGGGACCATTTCCCAATTCCTATCTCCACAAACCACAGCACAGAGCAGTCTCCTGATTCAACCTTTACTGGCCCCTTTCGAATAGCTCCCCACAGAAAGCTCTACAGCTATACAGAGGCCTCACAAGTAGCTCGGACGGAACCTTTTAATCGACAAGAGCAACCACAACCAGTTCAGTGATCGTTGGCGATCGGATCCAGCTTACCCCTCGCTGCATGATGTCAGCTCCCCCTTCCCCTATACATTCAGGCGAATCCGACGACCGGCCCAGCACGAGCGAAAGCGCACAGCAGACGAAGAAACCGGGACACGGCCGCAGTATTTCTTTTGAAGATACCAAGCCACGCACCCACAGCCCACGCCGGCGCTCAATTCAATTCAACGTGGGCGCCGCAGAGGCTCAACTGCCCACCCGCTCGCCGAGTGTCAAAGAGAAGAAACTTTCCTTTGGAGGAGACCAGTTTATTAGAGAGGATGAAGATGAGTCGGACAGGGAACAACGGCATCACTCGATCACTCGTGGGCCGTCGCCCCCGCCACCTAAGTACGTCTTGATTCTGCAAAGGGAACAAGTGCGATCCATCTTAATGCTGACCTATATATTAGAACATACGAACGGGGTGTTTCATTTGACACTTTTGATAATCGCGATGCTCCAAATTTCTCTCTGACTCTCAACTACAAACATAAGGGATACCAAAGTACCCGTCGCAGCCGGACTTTTCTATGTGGCACAGACCAGAATGATTATTCAGAATTCGCCCTGGAATGGCTGATAGATGAACTTGTGGATGACGGTGATGAAATTGTCTGCCTAAGAGCGGTGGAGAAAGACTCGCGAATGGCGAGCGGTGCTGCCATTGAAGAAGGCAAATACCGTGAAGAAGCGGAAAAGCTGTTTGAGCAAGTCATTCAAAAGAACAGCCAAGACGAAAAGGCCATTAGCTTGGTCTTGGAACTGGCAGTAGGCAAGGTAGAAGATATCATTCAGCGCATGGTATGTATATTCGATAATGTCCGCCAGTTGACCCAAGTCTGACGCAATACAGATTCGTATATATGAGCCTGCCATGTTGGTTGTTGGCACACGAGGTCGCAATTTGAAAGGCGTGCAAAGTCTTCTCCCAGGATCTGTCTCAAAATACTGTCTGCAGCAATCGCCAATTCCCGTGATTGTTGTCCGTCCATCGCCCAAACGTGAGAAGAAGAAGAAGAAGCGACGCGCGGATCCGACTAGACGGAGCTATAATCATATCCTAGAGCTGAGCGAGAGACGGGGCAGTGGAATATTTGACTCCAACGCCAGTACAGAAAGTGGCATCTCCAAGCTGCCTGACGAAGAGGCTGCTGTTGCTAAAGCATTGGGTTTACCGGCCTCGTACTCCCATGCTAACTCCCGAAGCTCTTTGTCTGTATCAGACCGGAGCAGTATCAGCCAGGATGAGTCTGATTCTCCATCTCCTGTACCATATACGCTTGATTCGGTGGTCATGAAGAGTCCGTTGAACGGCAGCCCTGCTAGCTCAGAAGAGAGCGTGGTTGTCAGCGAAGATACACAAAGGGCATTGTCGCCAGGACCACCACCTCGATCACCTTCTCCACCACCTGATTATGACTCAACAGATGAGGTCTCTTCAACAACGAATACATCTACGACAGAAAAAGCCAATGCAACAGACTCAGACGGAGAAAATCCAGAGACTATAACTGGCATTTCCATTCCTTCAATTGAAGTCTCCAACGACCAAGAGAAGACGGATTCGCAGAAAGAATAAATCCGCGGCTCTCGAGAAACACTCCAACACTCGATTCAAGATTAGTGCCTTATGCATTTTTTTGTACACGCCCAGGTTCACCTATAAAGACCTGGCTCATATACCCCATCAGCGCACACAATACAATAACACTCCTACAACATCACTATCATCAAATCCAAGGCTTCTCTACTCATTAAAGTAGGCATTCAATACTGCATTTCTCTTCCCATTAACTAAGGGACAACATCATAGAATCAATCATTTTTGACCACCTTACGCCTGCAAGTGCCCGGTCTATTCGATCCATGAGTCAGGCAGTGAGAAGTAACTAGGAAGCTTGGAAAGATCCTCTAGCAGAGTCAAAGCAAGTACCTGCCCTAGACACTGCCATAAAAGTATACATTCCAAAGGAAATATCAATTTCAAAGACGGGTTATCTTTTAAATGGAATTATCATTGCAGAAGTTTTAGGCACTGCTCTTGCTACGTAGGGTATGTAATAAAGATAACTCAGTCTCCGTAGCACTGGCACCAGACTTACGAAAACAACTACCTGGAGTCCAATGTGCCATATCAACCCCCTATTCCCATCACCGATCAAACGCGAATACAGCGAAGGAGTAGCCAAGATACTCATGATAGTAATAAAGACTAGAAGTAGATGAAGAGGACGAAAAGAAGTGAAGAAGGAGAATAGAGGAATGGAAGAAAATGTGAAAATTGTACACTATGAAGGTTTCGAGATAAACATCCAAGTCTTTCGAAATTCAGAATGAATTCACGAAAGAAGGGTCGAATGAGTCCCCCGATAAAAGTCCTCGAATAGATAGGATAGGAGGGAACATGAGAAGAATGAAAGTCGAGCAATTCGTCCCGTGGAAAAGAAGAGGAAGAAACCGACCCAGTCGGAAATGCAAGGGGTCGGGGGGGGAACTTGTGTGCGACGCAATAAAGCAAAAGGGTGACAAGTTATGGAGGAGCAAAATGAACATAAAAGGAGGAAATTAGGAGGCGGAAGAGAAAAAAAAAACAGAAAAGGGAAATCTTTTGTGAAACCGAGGAGAAAAGAGAAAATAGAAAAACGTTCATCATTACTCCTAACGAATCTATGCTGCGTTCTCGCCGTCCTTTGACGGGGTTTTGGAGGGCCTGCGCTCAGCGGTGGCGGGCTGAGACTTGGTGAGCATTGGGGAGGTCGGGTTAGAGGGAGGAGAGGTAGCTATGTTGTCCTTGTCTTCCAGGGCAGCGAGGGCACTGTAGAGGAAGAGTTAGTTATGGGAAGTTCCATGTCAAGCAAAAGAGACAAAAAACTCGAGACATACCTAAAAGCATTCATAGAGGAGGAAGCTTCCTTATCCTCCTTCTTTCCGGCTTGGCTGGCGCTACGGCTCGAAGCAGCACTGTCATCACTGGCGCGAACCAGGTTGCCACCAGGTCCAAGGTTCTTGCGGCCGCTGTTGCTGCGGGATCCGAGAAGACTGGTTGGACCGAAGGACATAGGCTGGTTGGTGTTGCGACTGGCACGCAGACGACGCAGGTCGTCACTACCGACCTTGCTAGAGGCATAGTCTGGAGGAGGAGCCTGTTGGCCATAGCGAACATCTCCACGACCCATGGCCATGCGTCCACCGCCACCACCGCCGCGGTTGGATTGTTGGCGCATGCGCTCCATCTCCTGCTCTTGTTGGGCACGAGCAGCCTATTAGAAAGTTAGTATCGAAGGTTACGATGTACATGGTAGTAGGGTAGGAGCTAAAACGAACCTCTTCGCGAATCTGTTGGATAGTCTTGGGGCCCTTGTCGGAGTCCTTGGAGATCCAGCGGTGTGCGCGCAGATCAACGATATCCTGTTGAATGGCAAGTTAGTTTCTATATCATCTGAAAAGTGATTACATTTGCGGAAACGTACCATAAGCATGAAACGGAGACGGCTGGGCAGACCGGCAGTTTCCATCATCATGGTGATGCGGGCGAAGTAAGCATCCATCATAGCATGACCCTTCTCAGAGACATCAAGGCTGGCACCAATGGTGCGCAGAAGGCTGGTCAGAGACTCAACCTCAGCCTCGTCAGGGATACCATCGTAATCAACCAGCTTCTTGACACACTCGTGCATGATACGCTCTGTCAACATGCCGAGCTTGTAAAGCTCACCAATGAACTTGACAAGACCAAGACCACGACGCTTGGCAGCAGCGGCAATATAGTACTCATCGGACATCATAGCAACCTCCTCAGTAGTGCCCTCGGGCTTCTCGGGCAGGTTGACCTTCCAACCACGCTCGAACTCCTCTTGACAACGGTTGAGCAGGTACTTGCGGAAGAGGTTGCCACCTGCGACAACGTTGCCATTCTTGTCCCGGATGTTCTCGTCCTTGATATCCAGACTCATGCTCTCAAGCATAGCCTTGCAGAACTTGGCATACATGGGAGCCCAGTGTGCCTCATCGGTAGCCTTCTCAAAGGTAAGCTGGATGACTTGGCGAAGTGTACGACCATCAGACTCATCCTTAGATTGAGACACAATTGCCAAAATCTGCTCGGAAATACGCTCAAACTTCTCAGGGGTCATCTTGTTGAGAGCAGCCTTAACCTTACGCTGCACGACATCAGGAGCCATGTAGCCAGATTCACCTCCGGGGGTAGGACCAGTAGCAGTCTGACCAACGCTACGAGGCTTCCAACCAGTGGTAGAGGTTTGCAGAGCCTTCAGGTCCATACCGGCAGTCAAGGGCATAGACTTGTTGGCCTCCTCTTCCTTCTTGCCAGGGTGTTGCTTCTTGCTGGCATTGCGACCGCCCTTGCTGGAAGCAACACGAGGAGACATGGGCATGCCAGAAGAGTTGTTGCGGCTCATGCCAGGAGCACCCATACCCACGCCCACGGGACGAGGGAAGGGACCGAACGGACCGGGGCGGCCACCGATAGATGAATTCATAGGGGGCATGCTGTGACGGCTGCCACCGGGCTGGCCGAATTTGCCCATGTCAGCTGGGAATCCACCAAGGCCACCGCGCTGCGAGCCGCTGCGAGGGTTGAGGCTAGGAGTGCGAGCAGAACCAGGGCGAGAGGAATCGGCGGGATCTCCAAGGGTTTCCCGCACCCGGATGTCCCAGTCAATGGATGGCTTATCCTTGTACGCGGTCTGGAACTGAAGCAGGAAGTCTCGGTCATAGTGGAACTGGCGGCCGGCGGGGGAGCTGGCGTTCAGAGCAAGGTTAGGGGCGGTGATAGAGGAGGGATATGTGATCTTGGAAAGATCCTGCAGGAACTTGGCGTTCTGCAGAGACTTCATAGCAGCACTTGGTTGAACAGGCTCGGTGGGCTTGGGAGTATCAAGCTTCAAGCCAGCAGGCTTCTTGGCGGTTGTGGAGGGCTTTGGGGGAGGTCCCATTTCAGATGAAACCGGGGTGGCGGCACCACTGTCATCCGGGGTTGCGGTCTCGGTAGCAGCAAAGCCACCCTTCTTGAGGGACGCGAAGAGGTCCTCACGCTCTTTGCGGCTAGTTTCATCCTCAGGAACAGCACTCTCGCCCTTAGCGCGAGCGGCCTCGCGAGCAAGTTCGCGCTCCTCAGCTTCACGCTCGGCCTGTTTCATGTTCTTTTCGTAGGCCTCGAGCTCCTCACGCTCCTTACGTTCAGCAGCCTCCTTCTTTTCCTGCTTCTTGCGGTTGTAGTCCTCCTCGGCGGCACGCTCCTTGGCCTCAATCTCGGCCATTTCGCGCTCGATGGCGTCAAAGTCGGGCTCATCATCAACAGGGGCAGGGGCGGGGGCAGGTGCCTTCTTGGGCTCTTCAACGGGGGCGGGCTTGTCGTCCTTCAAGCTCAACTTCTCCAGAGAAGCTGTGGCATCGGCGCTCTCGTCCTTGGGCTTGGTAGGCTCAGCCTCCTTGGTATCCTTGCGGGCAGCCTCCTCGGCCTCACGTTTCTGCGCAGCCTCATCCTCTTGGATCTTCTGACGGACAGCATCCTTCAACTCCTGCTTCTTCTCTTCGTCGGTCTTGGCGGCGCTAGCTTTGCTGTCGGTTCGGCTGTGGTCCGACGCACTGGCGGTACGTGGGGGCGGGGTCGAGGTCGAGGCGGGAGGAGTGGAAATCTTGACAGGCGAAGGAGTAGCACGAGCTGGCGAGGCAGGGTTCTTGTCGAATGTCTTCACGGCACCACTGCCGGGATCCTTGATAACGATGGCGCTCTTCTTAGAAGGAAGGACGAAGTGCGACTTCGCAGGGGCGGGGCTGTTAGAGGATCTGCTACCAGTGTGAGCGTGGCCGGGGCCAGACTGAGCAGGCTGGCCAAGGCTAGAACCCGGACGATCAGTAGAAACTTGAGAGGGAGTGCGCGAAAGAGGAGTCGATTGCGGCGGCTGAACGGGGTATTGCTGTGGCATGTAACCAGCCTGAGGGTTATAAGGCATGCCCGGACGGGGCTGAGGCGAGGGAGGCATATAGGGCTGTTGCATGCCATATCCGGGGTTGTAGTAACCGTAGTTGGGATCGTAGGGAGGGTAGGGAGCCTGATGTGATTTAACCAATGTTAGATAGTGATCCCAATTGCCGGCTTCAGGCCGGAGGTCTGGAGGTGTAAAACGGGTGGGAAAGACCCGGGGTTGGCCTCGTTTTAGAAAGTTGCCACGCCGGGCGGGTCTGGGGGGATTGGACCGAGGGGGGTTGTCATTTCTCACAGTTTGGGGACCCATATGTTGGCCATAGCCATAGGGCTGAGGAGGCATCGAAGGATGGGCCATAGGCACCGGGTTCATCTGGGGAGTAGTTGGGTGCGCATTGGCGAGCGCTGGGCTGCGGTTCGCTTGATGCGGCGAGTTCGGGAAAGGGGCCAACGGACGGCCTTGGTTAGGGCCGTGGAACTGAGGACCCATGTTAGGGCCACCGCGAGGCTGGTTGGGAGTCTGGCGGAAGTTGGGACCAGGCGAGTATGGCATCTGGCCCTGGTAGCCAGACTGAGAATATCCGCGACCACGTCCACCTTGGTGAGGATATCCACCGCGTCCGGGGGCGCTACCCATGTGGTTGCTCATGTCGCTGTGGGTTGACTGAGAAGACTCGCGACGGAGGTGCTGAGGACCGGGACCGAGGGGTGCCTGTAAAGATGGTCGCCTCTATGTGAGCAGCAAGTTAAAATGTGGGGACTCGAGGAGAGTTTTTTTTTTTTTTTTTTTTTTTTTCCGCGGGGTCGCGTTCCCGCTTTTTT
>Ga0102593_1000312_pt1 | contig 98465 bp, 106 predicted proteins | sample AraplaCol_mMS_r2_2_FD_76862 | JGI IMG/M metagenome (GOLD analysis project Ga0102593, IMG submission 76862) | Arabidopsis root microbial communities from North Carolina, USA - plate scrape MF_Col_mMS_r2 (SPADES assembly) (version 2) | ecosystem: Host-associated > Plants > Roots > Endosphere...
CGATGCTGCAGGAAGCCTGCCTTGCCTTCCTGCGATTGCGCTGCGCGGGCCATCTTCGGGAGTGCCTTCAGGATCTGCTTTTCCGCAAAATAGATGTCCTTGAGCGTGTCGAGAAAAAGATCGTCGAGGGTTTTGGTGGCTGCCATGATGGGTCCTTTCTCGCTATTGGTAGCGCCTCTAAACCTTGATGCAGGCCAAATGTTCCACTTCGGCCCCTCTCGGCTTCGAAAATGATCTGCCCAACGCAGCTGAACGAGTCCCCACAAAGACTGCCGACGCGTGCGCGACCGCTTGCCCTGGATGAGCACAACATCGATGAATTTTGAAGATCTTCGCTCGGGTGGTGCGACCTGGAAGGGAAAAAACATACGGTGCTAATGCGTTGCGAGGCTCATGAGTCGCTCATATTCATGCTCCGCCGGCCCATAAATCTCGCCGGCGACGTTTTTCAGCCCTTTGCGGTTGATTATCTCGACCCGGCTTCGGTTCGATCTTATCAGCCTCTCACCTTCGAGAAGATGCAGGGCATCTGTCACCGAGGAGCGCCTGACACCCAGCATGACTGCAAGATAATCATGCGTCAGGTTGAACGGATTTTGATCGATCCGGTCCTGTACCATCAACAGCCATCGCGCAAGCCTTTGACGAATACCCGATCGTCCATTCGCCAGGGCCGTATAACTTACCTGAATGGCAACTGTTCGCGCAAACCTCAAGGCGAGACATCGAAGCATCGGATGTGCAGCCAGGGCCTTTTCAAACACATCAGCCGAGGCCGCCAACGACAGTCCCTCGATCTGATTGATCAGCTCGAAAGGTGTCTGCACATCCCCTTCCACTATGCCAAATCCCGTCATCCCCTCACGGCCGATCAAGCCTGTTTCGATCCGAGTGCCATCATGCCCGATGGCGATCAAAGACGCGACGCATTCGAGCGGGAAGTACACACGATTCACAGTCTGGCCCTGCACCTCCATGAGGGCGCCTCGAGGGAGGTAAACCTTGTGCAGAGCTGGGGTAAGGGAATCCACCACATCTTGCGGAAGCCTGCTAAGCAAGCCATTGCGATTGATATCTTCCGGCGCGATGCTTTCGACGTACAAGGCACGCATGAGAGCTGCTGCAACGGCCTCCTCATCGAGTGGTTTTCTAAGGAGAATCTTGTCCGCATGACGTGCAGGGACGATGCGTGGTTCATAGCCACTTGCAAAAATGAAGGGAAGCCCGCGTCTTTCCAGTTCATCGGCAACAGAAAAGACGACGTCGCCCCCGAGGTTGATGTCGAGGATTCCCGCTTCGATTTGGGCTTCCGAGTGCAGATGCGCAAATGCATTGTCGACGTTGGCTGCGGGGCCGACGACGGACAGGCCGCGAGCGGATAACTGGGCAGCAAGCTCGGTCGCTGCGAAATAATCGTCCTCAACAAGAAGAACACGCTTCCCTCGCAAATCATTGACCATGGTCGCCTCTCCAGACTAGAAAACAGATAAAATCCTGTCTTGCGGCGGCGAATAACAACAGCCCTCTCGCCTATAAGAATTTGGCCGACGATCGCACGGCAACACCTCTCGCTTCAGAGCGAATTTATCGTCGGAAGCAGGGTCTCCACCTCCTCACCGTGTTTGGCGGGAAGAGGGGAGATTTCCCGGTCCCAAAAGGCAGCTGCTTTGCTGGGCTCGTCCTTCATTGTCTGATGCCGACGACGTTGTCATCGATCTTGGCGCGCCGCGTGCCGCCGAGTTCCAGATATCTCTTTGCAAGTCGCGCTGCCTGCGTCTCAAGGTCGTTCATACTGGAAGTCTCCATTATGATCCTGATGGGGCAACATGAAAAGCCGTCAAAAGGTTCCGGCCGAAGGCGCATTGGGGTCCATGCGGCAGTCGGAGGAAGCTCGCATTCGCCCGAAGAAGAGCGCAAGTTGCAGGTGGCGCGTCGGGCAGAGCAGCTCAAGCAAAAGCGCAGAAAAGCACTGGGTAAGATCGAGGCTTTGCAGGCCGAGATCGAGGCCGATTAATCCGAATTGAATTCAGTTGTCGAAGCGGAACGATCTTTCCTCGATCAAGCCGCGGCTGGCCAAGCAGCGATGGAAAAGAGCCGCCGTGCGGCGGAGTGACGATGGAAACTGTGACCGACGAGACAGGCGCCCTAAGAAGCTGGTTCTCTATGTGGCAGGAGAGACGCCTAAATCCCTCGCCCCATTCAAAATCTCGAAAGAATCTGCTCCGAGAGCTTGCCGGGCAAATACGTCGTCGACGTCGTTGATCTCAGGAAGGCGCCTCAGCTTGCCAGAGAACATGGTATTGTCGCCATTCCAACACTCGTCAGAGAGCTGCCGACGCCGATCCGCAAGATCGTAGGTGACCTCTCCAACGCGGAAAAAGTTCTCGTCAATCTGCAGGTTGGCGAATGACGGCGCCTTCAGCCTGTCTGGCGGCGATCCCATTGGCGCCTCCTTCGATACTGCATTTGCGCTCGATTTCCGAGGTGCGACCGGCCTGATGCAGGGTGAGATTTTCTCGACGTTGTGGCCGACAGGCAATACAGGCATTGAGGCATTAGCGCCGCGAAGCCGGGGCGGCAAAGGCGTTCTCGTAAGTGCGGCTCCTCTGGTCGTGGGCGAGGGCAAAATTGCGGGAGTCGTCGTGACGCTTGTTGATCTCTCAGGTCGAAAGGCGGCAATCGGGTGAAGAATATGCCTGCTCTTGTCGTCTCCATTTCGAGCAGGACCGCCTCGGCGGGGCGACCCTTTACTTTCAGGAAGCGGCCTTCGCTTGTGAATCAGATTGCCGGCCGAAGATATCGTTAGTCCTTAGCCGCTTCTGCGGAGCTCGGGAGGCGCTCGGTATTGATGCCGAGCCAGGCTCGATTAACGATTTCATTTGCAGCCGTCGCCATGATCCTGCCGAAGTCCTGATGAAGCATTGATGCTTAAGGAGGCAAACATGGCTGGGATTGAAGACGAATACGTCGAAATTACCACGCGGCTGCGGGCGGTACGGTCATTCTGTGACTTTCTGGCGCATGGCGGCACCGTGCGTGTTGCCGCTGCGGATGCCTCTCCCTTTATCGATATTACTGAGGACCTACTCCGTCGCAAACGCGATGAGGCAGAAAAGCTTGCCAGCATCAGGCAGCAGCGCTTCCCCGAGCATGCTGAGGAGGATGCCGCTCCGCCGCTCTACGATCATCACTGAAACTCGACTTTGATGCCGCAAGGGTCATCATATGAAACTCAGGGCGGTCACTGATCATTCTGTGGTTGCCGTCGGCGGGGGCAGATTGATCCGCTGGCTTTCGTCGGAGCCTTCGGGAATAGCTTCCTCGCTCTGGCGGGTGTAAGCTCTCCCGGCCTCCTCTGTTCTGCGAAGGGAGGGCTCGTCCTCTGTTTGAATCTCGTCGGTATTCAGATAATTCTTCCGCTCGCTCATCCCTTCACTCCCGGTTGGATCGCTGGGGCGCGGGAATGTGATCCCTTGTATCCGCCCGCCCGGTTTCAGGGTCCGCTTCCGTCACGCCATCGCCTGCTTGCCGACTATTGCCCATGTTGACGGGTGGCTGCCGCTGCTCATCGACATTGACATTCGGAAGTTCGTCGTCCTGGGTCTCCTCGTTGATCGATTTGGGCGGCACCTTTGCCGATTCCGGGATCGGTTTGTTAGATATGCCAAGTACTCAACTCGCATCATCGACTTCTGTTCCCGAGGCGGGAGGAAACCAGATAGGCCGAGGACAGATGGGTAGGGGCGCACAATCCATTTGCAATAGATGCTGCGGCACTTGATGCCGACATACGCGAATCTCGAAGCCGGATAGAGGGAAATCGGCCACCGGCTGCGCGACCGGTCTATGAATACGCCTTGTGACCAAGCAGCTTGAGATCGGCGTCGACTTCCACCAACACTCCTTCGCGCCGGTAGTGGGTGGAGACTTTGCCAAAAGCTCCGAGGCTCGACGAAATCAAGCGACTCCCGAAGCCCTTTCGAGCGGGCTCGGCCACGTCTGGTCCACCACTTTCAGCCCAGCAAAAGTGCAGCCGATCAGTGCCGGACTCGTTGGTAACGGCCCATTTCACATCGACAACGCCGCTCTCTCCTGACAACGATCCGTACTTTCTTGCATTGGTTCCCAGTTCGTGGAGGACCAGCGCAAAGGAAAGCGCTGCCTGTGGCCCGACCTCCACAGTTGGACCATGCATGTGAAAGCGGTTGGATGCCTCCAGCCCCAGGCTCGTCGCGGTGGCCTCGACAATCGCCGCCAGGGTTGTTCCGGCCCAGTCCCGCTGCAGCAGAATATCGTGGGCCTTGGAATAGGCGAATAGCCGCGATGAAATACTTGACGCAGCCTCCTTCAACGAGGTGGCATTGCGAAAAGACTGCGTCGCGATCGCCTGGACCACGGTCAGGGTATTTTTCATACGATGGTTGAGTTCGTGCATGAGGACGCGCTGGCGCTCTTCGATTTCACGGTGATCGGTGCGATCGCGCAGGATCTTGAGGAAGCCTTCGACGCTACCATCATCAGATTTGAGCGCCATCATCCTTCCGGATGCAAAGAACTGGCTTTTATCCTTCCTCAAATGCCATCTCTCGTCGTCACCGACGCCCTTGTCCAAAGCCGCCGCCATCTCCCGTTGCGGAACTCCAGCAAGCCTATCCTCCTCCGTAAAGATCATGGAGACGGGTTGGCCAAGCGCCTCTTCGCAGGGCCAGCCAAGGATGCGGTTTGCTCCTTCGTTCCAGCTCGTTATTCTTCCATCGAGGTCCAGGGACAGGATGGCATAATCGACGGCGCTTTGCAGGATAGCGTCAAGAAAACGCTCTCGTGCAGTGCTGTTTTGTATCGTGCTCTCGTTCATGCCAATCTTTGCGCTTCAGCTGTGATCTTAAGTGCGATATGGCGCGCTAGGCCATGTCAAGCAAGACCGCGCATGGCGACGTGTTAGCGGTTGTCTGCAGCTTTTAGCAATCCCTGAAGACTGCGTTTAGGTTTGGTGGCGGCCCTCGGTGAATTCCTCGACAATCTTTGCGCAGAACGCGGGAAGATCATCAGGCTTCCGGCTTGTCACAAGGCCGGCATCAACAACTACTTGTTCATCAACCCAGGTGCCGCCGGCATTTTCGATATCGGTTCGAATGGAGCTGAAAGAAGTAACCTTTCTTCCTTCGAGAACGCCGGCTTCTACCAGCAGCCACGGGCCATGGCATATGACACCAACCGGCTTTCGTTGCTCAAAAAAGGAACGGACGAAGGAGATCACGGCCTTGTCCGCCCTTAGCCTGTCCGCACCAACGCATCCGCCGGGAATGACCAGACCATCAAAATCGCCGGCGGAAACGTCCTCGACCCTGGCATTGACCATGTAGCTGTTTCCAGGGTCGAGATCGTGATTGTTTGTCTTCGCTTCCCCCGTCGCGATGCCGACCACTGTGACATTGGCACCTGCAGCTGCAACAGCTTCCTTCGGCTTTGCAAATTCCGGCTCCTCAGTACCGCGCGGTGCAATCAGAATGGCGATCTTCTTTCCAGAAAGTGTCATTGATCGTTCTCCATCTTATGAGCGGGAAAGATTTGCCTTAACTGGTCGCGGCTCGCGAAGTTCCACCTCAAGCGGCAGTCGGAGAAAAATTGCCGCATGCGATCGTCAGTCCTGCTTGTCTTGTGCCTTCGCTTTTCGGGTAAACATTCGCGCCACCGACAAAAAGGATCCAACGAGATTGGCCAATGCGCTTATCCTGGCTTTGCGATTGCCTTCTTGAGTCTCTCGAGGATTCGTTCATCCATGAAGGGCTTTCCGATGACGTCTACCGCCCGCTCGCGGCCATAGCCCACCTTATCAGGGGGCTTGCCGTCAGGATGACCTTGATCCCAAACCGGTCTGTGAGGCGTCTGCAAGTTGACTGCCGTTATTCCCATCCGCCAGCCCAGATCGACAAAGGCGGCTTCCGCGGATGGCGCGTAGGCCAATGCTTCTTCCACTGTAGAGAGGCCCGATCGCCGGCTCCTACTTAATTCGCTCCGGCTCAAGGCCCACAAGAGCCTCGTCCTCTGCGATCATTATGTTTACCTTCATGAGTCAAGGCACGGAACAGTTGATCTAGCACGACGCAGCAACGGTACGCTGGCTGACTTGAGGTCTAAAAGGGCCTTGTGCCGCTGTTGTTGTTATCCCAATCTGACGTCGAACCTTTACGTCCTGACAAATCTTGATGACATCGTCTCTGGTCACATATGTTAAGATTGCGAGAAAGGCGAGATTATCTCGTTCAGCTTTTCCCTGTCGGTGCTCCAGCCGCCAACGTCTCTTGTCGTTCGGCTGCGGAACTCCAGATAGCAGAGGAAACATTCGCAATGCGATCGACTGCCGAGGATTCATGACGGCCAAGTTTACTGCGCTTACTGCAAGTTCTGTTGATGATCGATATCGCATTCTGGTCGATTCAATCACTGATTACGCGATCTATCTCCTAGACCTGGACGGCTATGTCGCGAGTTGGAATGCAGGCGCCAATCGATTCAAGGGCTATACGGAAGCTGAAATCGTCGGTGAGCATTTTTCGAGGTTCTATACTCCCGAAGACCGTGCGGCTGGAGTCCCGGCCCGGGCGTTGCATACGGCTGCGACCGAGGGAAGGTTCGAAGCCGAGAGCTGGCATGTTCGCAAGGACGGCTCTCGGTTTAGGGCACATGTCGTCATTGACGCCATTCATGACCCAAAGGGAAATATCGCGGGCTTCGCCAAAATCACAAGAGATCTGTCGGAACGTAGGAAAGCCGAACAGGAGCTCAAGAAAAGTGAGGAACAGTTCAGGATCCTCGTGCAGGGTGTGGTTGATTACGCAATCTACATGCTGACGCCGGACGGTTATGTATCGAGCTGGAATCTTGGAGCGCAGCGTATCAAGGGATACACACCTGCCGAGATCATAGGACAGCATTTCTCTCGCTTTTACAGCGAGGAGGACAAGGCAAATGACATGCCAGCCCAGGCGCTCAAGATTGCCGAGCGGGAGGGGCGTTTCGAGCGGGAAGGATGGAGGGTCCGCAAGGATGGAACGAAGTTCTGGGCCAACGTCATCATCGACGCGATCTTAGACGATGACGGCACTCTGATTGGCTTTGCCAAGATAACACGAGACATAACGGAAAAGCGTCAGAGCCAGGAGGAACTCGAACGAGCGCAGCAGCAATTGTTTCAGGCGCAAAAAATGGAAGCTGTCGGCCAATTGACCGGTGGGATGGCGCACGACTTCAACAATTTGCTGATGGCCATTCTTGCAAGTCTGGAGATTGCCGAAAAAAAGGTGGCCAGGGGCGAGGACGTCACCAAGCTTATCAGAAATGCGATCCAAGCCGCCAAACGTGGCGCGTCGCTGACACAACGCCTCCTGGCTTTCTCACGCAAGCAGGAGTTGACCCTTGAACCTGTCGACCTTCAGGAGCTTGTGCGAGGCATGGCCGAGATGTTGCAGCGCTCAATCGGTCCAGCGGTCGAAATAACACTGAACTTTCCCTTGGCGCTCCCACCGGTTCTTTCCGACGCCAACCAGTTGGAAAGTGCTCTGGTCAACCTGGCGGTCAATGCGCGGGACGCAATGCCGAATGGTGGCTTGATTACGATATCGGCTAAGACCTACGAAATTGCCTCAAATAGTACAGACGATCTCGGGCCTGGCAGTTATGTGTGCCTTTCGGTCAGCGATCAGGGCGAGGGCATGGACATCGAAACGCTTGAGAGCGCGACAGTCCCCTTCTTCACGACAAAGGGCGTCGGCAAGGGGACGGGCCTGGGGCTTCCCATGGTTCAGGGTTTCATGGGCCAGACCGGTGGCAAGCTCGAGTTGCGGTCCACGAAAGGCGAAGGAACTGCGGCCGAACTTTGGTTGCCAGTTGCCCACCGCATTGTGCTAGCAGAAGCGATCGCGAATGAGGATGAGGCAAGGCCGAATCTTGAACAAAGCTTGAACATTCTCGTCGTGGATGATGACCCGCTTGTCCTAACGAACATCGCCCTTATGATCGAGGACCTCGGCCATTTCGCGGTCCAGGCGACATCCCCTGAGGAGGCTTTGAAAATTTTCTCCAGCGAGGCCAGTTTTGATCTCATCCTCACTGACCATGCAATGCCGAAGATGACCGGCTCGGAACTGGCAGCACAGATTCGCAAGACCGACAAAAACACTCCGATCATCCTTGCGACAGGCTACGCCGACTTGCCGCAATTTTCTGATGCGACCTCTTCGCTCTGCAGGCTTGCGAAACCTTTTTCGCAGGTTCAACTTAAGGAGGCTATCGCCCAGGCAGTCGCAGCCGCCGGCTAGGGACTGGCCGTTACAGGCGGCGGCAGGAGGGCGACCAGGTCCTCGTGCCTGTAGGGCTTGGGAATGAACGAGACGCCTGAATCAAGTTGCGCATTTGCCAGCCGCACCAGTCCGGACGTAATAATAACCCTGGTCCGCGGCCACGCACTTCGTACGCGGTCCGACAAGCCGAGGCCATCTACCGATCCGGGCATGTTAACGTCCGTCACGACGGCTTCAACATGCCTGGTGCCAAGCAACACGAGCGCTTCGTCCGCATTGGAAGCTTCCATCGTTTCATAGCCAGCCTCCGCTAGCGCATCGATTGTCGCAAACCTGATAAGCGGCTCGTCTTCCACCACGAGAACCACAGTCGGATGAGGCTCGATCTCATCAGCCGGACCATCAGCTAGCAGGGAACGTTCGTAGATATCTCTTTCGGCGACCGCTTGTGTCCAGTGCTCCCGGTCATGCCCCATGAGGCAGCCGTTCATTTGCCAGATAGTGTACGCACGTTGCCTAATCCATTGATCGCGATCATCAGCCATGAAAGCCTCCCGATTGAACCGGAAACTCCGGGCACCGAATGCGGTTCCCCAAAAAGAGTACCGAAGCGCTGATAACCGAAGGATGGGTTGATACCGCGCGTTGCTCGGCAGCAATAGCATCAAGCCAACGCTCTTCGTTGTTTGTGGCGGACCCGACCTGATTTCGTAAAATGCCCGTGCAATCGATAACAGCGTGCGCCCGACGAAGGGAGCTCGCGGGTAACGCGATACGGAAACTATGTTGCCGGATCAAATTCGATGTCGGCGCGGGTAAAAGCAAACGCTTGTCCGCATTATCCTGGCCGTTAAGTTTTAGAATGCTTTGTAATGCCGCCTTACGAGTTGGCGTCGCCTGACCGCTCCGTCCCAGGTGCAAACCGAGGCGATTTGTAGATATCAGGCCAGGCGCCCGCCCATAACCTCAGATGAACTCGCTTGTTCCAATCAGGTCAAACTGCACGTTTCTGTCGAGCGCTTCAGGTGGGCAAGCAGCCGATTGCGACCTTCGTCTTTCGATCAGTTCGAAGGCCGCCCTCGTTTTTTTACCCCCCCGAGATGGTTCCTGTTGCAAAATCAGCATTCGTCTTGTCGATGTCCTCCAGGATTAGACGAATTTCACGGACTGGCTTTTGCTGATCATCAAAGATTTCCACGGAAAGCATGTTGTATTGACCGCCCGGCAATCCGTCAGCCGCCATCTGTGCAAGTGCAGTCCTTCCTTCCTCCGCAGCAGCTTCGATGTCTTCGAAATCGAACGCCATCATAGTTGGTTGCAGGCCCTCATGATCAAGCAGTTGAAAATAGAATTTTGGCACTGGGCAACCTCCTGTGTTCCGATCACCAGATCTTTCATCGGGCTTCAACGCTGGTTTGGACGAAAGGTTGAGTAATGGGGGGAAAATTTTTCCGGCCGGACAATTGAACCCGGAGCAGAGGCCGGGATCAGCAACATCCTAGCCGGAACCAAAATCGATGAGCGGAGTTGGGCGCGGCAGGACGTCTGGCATTCTTCCTAGCCCGGTCCATGACGAGGTCCGCACTGAAACTGCCTGGAACGAAGATGAATGGTTCGGCAACAATAAGAAGGCGCGCAGCCGGTCAGGTGCGGTGGTCGACAGTGCTGATCGCTTTTGCAGTGCTGACAGCAGCCGTTTTCGCTGCGGTCTTGACGTGGCATCTGACCCGCGCCGTTCCTTCGTTTTCTCCAGGCGATGGACGGTTGGAAGGAGGTGATCCGAAACGTGGGGCTTTCGTCTTTGCCGCAAGTGACTGTGCATCCTGCCATGCAACACCAGGGCAATCTGACAGATTGAAACTTGGCGGCGGATTGGCGTTGGCATCCCCCTTCGGTACCTTCCGCGTGCCTAATATTTCCACCGACCCCTCTGACGGGATAGGAGCCTGGTCCGCCCCCGACATTGCCAACGCCTTGATATCTGGTGTGTCGCCCGACCGTCAGCACTATTATCCTGCCTTTCCCTATCCAAGCTATACGGGTATGAGCCTTACCGACCTGCGCGACCTTGTCGCCTATCTCAAGAGCCTGCCGGCGGTGCCCGGACGTCCACCCCCGCACGATTTGCCTTGGCTCCTCCGGTTCCGCCCGGCCCTTGCCTTCTGGAAAATGCTATTTTTTCGCGAGCGGAGCTCCGAGGCGACCTTGACGGGTGAGCCGGTCCACGATCGGGGCGGGTACCTTGTCGAGACGCTCGGCCATTGTGCGGATTGCCACTCGACACGGAACATCCTCGGGGCAGTTAAATCCGCGACTCGTTTTGCCGGTGGGCCCGATCCTGAGGGAACCGGCTTCGTGCCGAATATCACACCGAGCCGGATCGGTGCCTGGTCAGAGGATGACATGGTAAGGATGCTTTCAACGGGTGAAACACCCGGTCATGGCCGCGTTGGATCTTCGATGGCCGACGTTGTCATGAACACCTCGCAACTACCGGAAGACGACCGGCGGGCAATCGCACGCTATGTCAAGGCGCTTCCGCCACGCGAGACACCGCCGCCCTGATCAATGTGCGTAAAGATATGCAGCAAGATGGCGGGCCTCTGCCTCGGTAACACCTGTTGCTGGCATTGCGGAGTTTTTTGAGAAACGCTGGGGCAATACGATCCAGGCAGTCAGATTTTCGGGGGTGTTGTTGGCAACGCCGCCGATATAGACCCGTTGCGAAAACTGGTTCAAAGGACCACCGACCTTGCCATCCGCTCCGGCGATGCCGGGAATGGTGTGGCACCCGCTACACCCGTAACGGCGGAAAATTGGTGGCGCCAGTGCTAGATTCCCATCTGCAAGGGCCTCGGCTATCGCCTGTCGCCTTGCCTGTTCTTTGAACGAACTGGTCACGCTAGCAGCAAGGACAAGCAAGCCAGCCGCAAATGCGCCAGTAGCAATCCTAAGCGATGTGGAACCGAGGACCATCTCTGCCTCCCTTGCTTGCTCCCTCGATTAACAGCGTAATCATCAAGAGAGCGGCACCAGCATAGATCAGGCCTCCGGGAACCCACATGATGATGCCTGCGAGCTGCTGATCTTCCAGGGGCGTCATGCCCCATTCACCGGCGTATCGCGTCTGGGCGACGAAAAGCACATTTGGAGCAAAGGCGAGCAATGCACCCAGCACGGACGTATGCATCATGGTAACGAAAAGATGCCAGGCGGCAGTTCCGCGCGACGAAACCCAGATGACGGACCACCAGAACAACAGCCCGCTCAGGAAGAAACTGACATGCTGCAGCCGGTGGACCAGGATATTAGAAACAGTAGCATCAAACAAAACCGGTGCGTGCCAGCCCCAGATCGCCATGGCGTGGAGCAAGGTTGCGACAAGCGGGATGGTCAAAATGGACCACATTGTTCGAGGAAGAGGGCCGCTCAGACCTCGCCCCAGAATCTGTCGAATCTTGCGCGGCATGCCCCAGAGGATGACGCCGATCGGCTTGGCGAGGACGAGGAGTGGCGCTGCCACGGCCATGACAAGCTCGTGCTCGATCATGTGCATCACAAAGAGATGCTCGCCAAGTTCGTGCAAGGGCGATAGCAGCGCCAAGACCAGCACTGCAAGACCACACCAGAAGAGCGTCGGGGATAGCAACTTTCTGTCCGGCCCATGCCTGCGTCTGATGAGGGCCATGGAACCTGCGCCGTAGAGCAGGGCAATCGTGATAAGTGGTGTCATTATCCACGGATCGTACGTCCATCCCACGCTGTCATGACGATTCGCGCCATGCGCCAGGGCAGGTGCTACGGCCAGGAGAAGACAGATGAACGTCAGTGCAGGCATGGATCCAACAGCGCAGAGGCTGCTCCCTGCAGGAGTACTGCGAAAACGAAGCCGACAGCCAACAAAGCTTCAAGTCTTGCCACGAACAGGCCGGTGCGCGATATCGGCCGTCTCGATTGCAAAATTGCGGCCGAAATAATCGAACAGCTGGCGACCACCAACGACGCAATCAACGTCCATCGGAGGCCATATGTGCAGTCCTTGTAGGGAAGCACCAGGCCAAGTTGCATATTCACCGCCCAGAGCAGAGGTGCCAGAACCCCCAGGCTATGGCGCAGGACGAATATGATCATAGCCGCGGTACCCAGTAGATGCAGGCGTAAATCGGCAGCCACGTGAGGACAACGAAGTTCCAGTAAAGGGAATTGTCCTGAACATCGCCGTAACGGCGGGTATTGTCCCCATGACGGGAAAACATCAGGCAGGTGAGGACGATCGTATCGACGAGATCGGTGAGAATATGCGTTGTGTGTAACCCAAGCAAAACCCAGACGATCGAGCCGTAGGCGTTCTTGTCCCAGTTGATATGAAGGGCCATGAATTCGAAAGCACGGAAGACAAGCGGCGCAATGCCGAAGACTATCATCACCAAGAGACCAATCTGAACACGTCGCAACCGCCTGCTCTCGGCCCAGCGCGAGACCAGCACATTGGGAATCACGCTGATAACAAGAACGACGGTAAGCCAGGTGCCTGCCCAAAGATCCGGCGGCGGCGCGCCTATCGGCCAATGTGGAGCGAGGCTCATCAGGTAGAGATAGACAGCAATTGCCAGGGCAAAGCCGCTGCCCTCAATCAGCATGAACGCACAGGTTCCCCACCATGTCGGACTGGCCATCCCCATGGCGTGCAACGGTAGTCTCGACGTCTCCAGGACGATGCGCTCCTTCATGACTCATCCTCCGGCGAGCCCTTCGGCCAAAACCACGCGATCAAGGCGAGCGCAACGGGAATGGCACCCCAGACCACGGCCCACGGCGAGAATATTGACCATACGAACAGGATCGATGTCGCAATCGACGCCAGAAACGGCCATATCGAATTCCGTGGTGAAGACTCCCTTGACTGCGGCAGAGCCTCAACCACGCTTGTGATGAGAAGTTCCCGCCGATCAGTGCGCAGTCCAGCCGCAACCGTGAGCTCACCGTCATTGTCCAGAAGTGGGGTCAGGCTGCTGACCACCGGAATGCGGCGAAAATTGTAGGCCGGTGGCGGAGAGGTTGTTGCCCATTCGAGCGTCGATGCACCCCAGGGATTGGATCCCGCCGGACGGCCATGTCGCCAACTGCGCAGGGCGTCGATCAGGAAGAGCAGGAAGCCGGTGGCAAGAATGAGAGAACTAAGACTTACAAAAAGGTTCAAACCCGCCCACGGCAATTCCGGTTGGTAGGTGTAGACGCGGCGGGGCATACCCGCGAGGCCGAGAATATGCATAGGGAAAAATGTCAGGTGAAAGCCGACGAAGATCAGCCCGAAGACCCACCGGCCAAGCCTTTCACTCATCATCCGGCCGCAAATCTTGGGATACCAGTAGTAAACCGCCCCGAGCAGCGGAAAGACCGCCCCGCCAACGAGGACATAGTGGAAATGAGCCACGACGAAATAGGTGTCGTGAACCTGCGTATCGAACGGGACGGAAGCAACCATGACACCTGTCAGGCCGCCCATGACGAAGGTTACGATGAACCCTAGCACGAACAGAACCGGCGTTTTGAAAACTGGTCTGCCGGCCCACAAAGTCGCCAGCCAGCAGAAGATCTGGACACCGGCGGGCAATGCAATCGCCATGCTTGATGCCGTAAAAAAGCTTTCCCCGACCCTTGGAAGGCCGACAACGAACATGTGGTGCACCCAAAGACCGAAAGACAGGATTCCTGTTGCGACCAACGCGCTGACAAGGGCGAGGTAGCCGAAGAGCGGTCTTCCCACGAAAGTCGGCAGGATGGTGGAGACCATGCCGACCGCCGGAATAAATATGATGTAAACTTCAGGATGCCCGAAGAACCAGAACAGGTGTTGCCACAAAAGCGCGTCGCCGCCTTTTGCGGGGTTGTAGAACTGGGTGCCGACAAGTCGGTCGAGAATCAATGTCGAGCTTGCGAACATGATCGCCGGCATCGCCAAGATGACAAGGAAGGACATGACCAGCATTGCCCAGACCAGGACGGGAATCCGGTCAAGTGACATGCCGGGCGCTCTCTGCTTGAAGACCGTCACCACGATCTCAACTGCCACGGCAAGTGCTGCAACTTCCGTGAATGTGATCATCTGCGCCCAGAGATCGGCACGCTTTCCAGGACTGTACTGAGGACCTGCGAGAGGAACGTAGGCAAACCAGCCCACGTCAGGCGCCGTATCCAGCGCGAAAGACAGCCACAACAGAATGCCGCCGAACAGGAACACCCAATAGGAATAGGCATTCAACCTCGGAAACGCGATGTTGCGGGTTCCAACCATCAGCGGGACAAGATAGATCGCCACCGCCTCCATGACCGGAACCGCAAACAGGAACATCATGTTGGTTCCGTGCATCGTGAAGATCTGGTTGTATCGGTCGGGTCCAATGAAGCGTGCCTCCGGCCTCGACAGTTGCAGCCGCATGGCCAGTGCAAGAAGTCCCCCGAGGAACAGGAACACGAAGGCCGTGGCAAGGTAGCGGCGCGCAATGATCTTGTGATCCACGGTCGCAAATATTCCCCAAAAACCAGTAGGCGTCTCCCAGGTTTTGGCAAGGCGCGCTTCCAGTACGACGTCATCAAGGTCAGTGTCCAGCAGAGGCCGCGATGACTCCTTACCCATCATTTGAGCCCCTCCAGATATGCGGACACCTGTCGCAACTCATCGCTCGTCAGGGGTACGAGCGGCATGTTATTTCCTGGCTTCAATGTCTGAGGATCGGCGATCCATGCAGCGAGCGAACCCCGCGTCGTTTCAAGAAGACCGGCGCCAATCATTTGTCGGGCGCCTACATGTGTAAGGTCAGGTCCAGATGTCCCCACCGCGGGTGTTCCCCGGATGGTGTGGCAGGCAGCACATTGTCTGGCAGTAAACACGTCCTTGCCAGCCAATGCTTCGTCGCTCGTGGGCTCCCTGGCAGGCGCTGCCTGTGACATCCTCCATCGCTCATAGTCGGCCTTTTCCTCAGCGATCACCATCAACGCCATGTGACTGTGCTGCAGGCCACAGAATTCCGCGCACTGTCCGCGATAGATGCCTGGCCTGTCGGCTCGCATCGTCAGGATGTTTTTTCGTCCCGGGATCAAATCCAGCTTTCCGGCAAGGCTCGGAACCCAAAACGAGTGGATTACATCGATCGACTCCAGCTCCAGGCGAACGTCCCGGCCAACCGGGATATGGAGTTCGTTGGCAGTCTGGAACAGCGCCTGGTTCTGGTCTTGCTTGTATACGAACTGCCACCACCATTGCTGACCCTTGACCGTGACCACCACAGCATCGTCGGCGGCGCTGTTCAGCAATCGAGTGGTGTAGAAGCTGATCATCGTCAACCCTGCAACGATGATGACGGTTGCTATTGCCGCCGATTGGACGCCAACAGTCATTTTTCTCTTGGTAACCTCGTCATCGCGAACCTCTCTCCGCCGAGCAACAGCCCAAACAAGGAACCCCGACACCAGCAGCCAGATTATTGCGCAGGCGATTACCATGATCACGATCAGTTGCTTCAACGCGACTGCCGATTGGCCATGAACGTCAAGCGCAGACTGATTGCCGCTGCAACCGGCAACCGAGACAACGAGCACTGCGATGATGAGAGCTTTGATCACCGTGAAGGTCCCTGATCTGGCCGGGGCAACACCGGACCCTCATTGAAGAGAATGGCGGCTGGCGCGCGGTTTTCCGCCGGCCGGTCAGTCTTGTCATCATTGCGGCTTGGCGCTTTTGAGCTCGTGGAATAGGCGCCGACCGACTTCACGTAGCCGGCAAGCTGCCATATTTCATCGATCGTCATCTCGTCCTTGAACGCCGGCATGCCGTGAGGCCGCCCGTCTCGGATGGAGGCAACGATCGAGACCATGGAGGGACCGTAAAGCCACCATCCGTCGAGGAACGAGGGGCCGGTCTTTCCCGTGCCATCCCCATGGCATTGCGAGCAACCGAACCAGGCGTAAAGTCGTTTGCCCTGGCTAAGATCAAATGCCGTACTTTCGTACGGCTTGCCCATAGCGAAATAGACCTCCGCAGGTGTGCCGCTGATGGCGTTCGGCATTAGCCGGAACTGCTCCAAGGCTGCCGCGATGGGCGGATCGACGCGAAATTGTCGGGGTTGCCGGGCCCAGCCGATGAAAACGGCTATGAAGAACAGACAGATGCCTGCCAAACCAACAGCTAGCTTCACGGATTTTGCGCTCGTCATGGCGGCACCACCTAAAACCGGGACTATTCGACCGGTGTTGCCTGCGACCGATTGAGCCGGACTGGCAACAACTTGTAGGAGGGTGTCTTGGCCTTCGGATCGTGATGGGACAGGGGGAAAAGCGGGTTTGCTTCCGGATAATAGGACGCGCAACAGCCCGCGGGAATGTCATATTCGACAAGACGAAACCCACGTACCCGGCGTTGTCGGCTGGGATCGATTGCAGTCGTCAGGTCAACAATATCTCCAGGCGCGAATCCGAGCCGCGTGATGTCCAACTTGTTTGCAAAAATCACCTGCCGGGTTCCGTCTATGCCGCGGAACCTGTCGCTGTAGCCATATATCGTCGTGTTGAACTGGTCGTTAGATCGCAGCGTGGCCAGGTTCAGGACGTCGTCACCGAGGCTTTCAGCGTCGAACTGTGGAAAAAGTTGTCCAGGGGTGATGAAGTTTGCCTTCCTATTCGGCGTGACCCATTTGCGTTCTCGGGCGGGCACGGGGCGGGGGAACCCGCCGGGCTGAAACATCCGTTTGTTGAAATCCTTGAACGTTTCAGGATATGTCGCCTCGATGGCATCGCGGATCATCGAGTAGTCTCCAACCCACTCATCCCATGGCACCTCACCTTGGGTTAGTGTTGCCTTCGCAAGTCCGGCGATGATTGCCGGTTCCGACAGGAGACGGGGACTTGCTGGCTTGACGCGTCCACGCGAACCATGGAAGTGGGCAACGGAACTTTCTATAGAGACAGCCTGCGGACCCGTCCTTTGTTCATCAATCTCCAGACGTCCGAGGCAGGGTAGCAGATATGCCACTTCACCGTGAATAAGGTGACTGCGGTTTAGCTTCGTCGCAATCTGTACCGTGAGTCGCAACTTCCGCCAGGCGGTTTCCATCGTGACGCTATCGGGAATGGCGCGGATAAAGTTTCCGCCGAGACTGACAAAGGCCCGGCTTTTTCCCGCTAACACGGCTTCGCATACCTCGACGGTGCTGCGTCCCTTCCAACGAGGTGGTTCGAACCGGTACAGTTGGGAGAGCTTGTCGAGCGGCGCAAGATCGGGCTTTTCAGTGATTCCCACGGTTCGCTGCCCCTGAACATTTGAGTGGCCGCGCACAGCGCAGATATTTGCTCCAGGCTTTCCAATGTTGCCTCGCAGCAGTGCGAGATTGGCGACCATGTGGACGTTTTGAACACCCATCATGTGCTGCGTCAGGCCCATGCCATAGACCAGGAGAACAGCCTGAGAATTGGCATAGGTTTGCGCTGCTGTCGTCATCTGTTCGCGCGTGAGGCCAGACACTCTTTCCAGTTCCTGCCATGAGTGGGCGCGAGCAGCAGCGGCAAAGCTATCGAAACCGGCGGTATGTTCAGCGATGAAGTCATGGTCGAGGACGTGTTTCCTGTCGGCAGCGGCTTGGGATGCCGCGAAGGCGACCGCGCCGGCTTCCTCGCTGTCTGCCTTGCCGTCGGAACCTGTGGCCTTGCTGATGCCGCGCGAACTCTTGGCGTCATCGGCTTCGATGAGGGCCTTGCAGACGCCGAAAAGAGCTGCAATATCGCCACCATTCTTGACCTGGTAGTATTCGCTGGAGATGGGCGTCTCCTTGCCGGTCAGCATTTCCCCTGGCGCTTGAGGATTGATGAAACGTTCGAGGCCTGGTTCCTTCAGCAAGTTGAAGGTGACAATTTTTACCCCGCGGTGGACGGCGTCCTGCAGGTCGTGAAGAAGCCTCGGAGAAGAGGTCCCGACGTTCTGGGCGATGTAAAAAATACAGTCGCAATTTTGAAAATCAGACAAAACCGCCGTGCCGACAGAAGCGCCAATGCTCTCGGGAAGCCCGACGGAGGTGCTTTCATGGCACATATTCGATGAGTCAGGAAGATTGTTGCTGCCGTAGATGCGAGCATAAAGCTGGTACATATAGGACGCTTCCAGCGAGGCGCGTCCTGATGTGTAAAAGTCAACTTCATCCGGAGAAAGCTGCCGCAACTCACGTCCAATGTCGGTAAACGCGTCGTTCCAGTTTACGGGGACATACTTGTCCGTCAGCTCATCCCAACGCATCGGATGTGTCAAGCGACCCTGTTCTTCAAGATCGTGATCCAACCAGGTTTCGAGCTCGCTCAGCGTGTGTGTAGCAAAAAAGCTTTCATCGGCTCGCTTGCTCGTCACTTCCCAGGCTGTCGCTTTGGCGCCGTTTTCGCAAAACTCCAATGGATGCGTCTTGGCGGGTTTTGCCCAGGCGCAGCTCACGCACATGTAGCCCTCCGGCTTGTTCTGATGCCGAAGAAGGGTGGGGCCGGAAAGCGGAATGTGCTCCCTCAGCACAATTTCTGTGACGGATTTTGCCGAGCCCCAACCTCCGGCCGGACCGCTGTCAAAACCGATGCGGGGGTTTGCTTCAGGTCGTGATGTCATGGTGATGCTCTTGGTTGAATGACTTCCGGTATGATCGACACGCCTTCCCTATCCTCGATGTTGGGCCGGCGCGCCTGATATAAGGCGCCTCATGCCACTATTGTTCTGTCCTCTTTCCGCGAAGGGATGAAAAGAGCCGGGGAAAGTCGACGGATCCTAACCATTGATGATGCCTTAAGTTCCAAGGCTGCGACCCATTGTACGCTAGGTCACCAATGACGATGCTGTCATCCTTCGTACAAAACGCTCGCTCACGGAACGATCATGATCAATCTTTGTTGTGTTCCAAACAAACGAGGAAAGCAGTAATGGAATTGATTATGATGTTCGGGGCACTTGCGGTCGCGGCCTGGATGGCGGCTGGAATGACAACTGTGCTGGGGACGGCCGAGGAGATCAAACATGCTCATGCGCGGACACCGACAGATCTGCTGGCGTTTGGTCTGATCGTCACGGGTATCGTGTCTGCTGCCATGATGTGCACGATGATTATGCTTGCGTGAATTGTACGCAACTCCTCCGCTCAACCTTGCCTGTCCTATTCGACAGCGAAACTGCCGGTCAAAAACATTCGTGCGTTGCGGCGGCAAACTGTCTAGATCACTCGCAAGACCGGTTTATCGCTTGGGTTTTTTTGGCATGCCAATCCTGGGAGGCAACGGCGCCATCGCTCACCATCAACCAAGACGCGATAAGCGTCAGCCCGCTGAGCGCGTCAGCGGGCTAAGTGGATGATTGAGGAAATCACCAGAGATTAATCAAGATCGGGCCTCAAGGCTTCGACAACGATATTATACGCCTTAACCTCGCATCTGACAAATATATGGCAGCAAACGTTGGCGAGGCGATCGAGTGTTGGCAGTGGCTCATGGCATCACAGATGTCGCCTCGCCGTCTGACTTATCGCGGTCACCGACCCACTGAACAGGTTCAACGGGAAGAGGCCGGCGGGACGGCCGACATCCTGGCCCTTCCACCATTCCCCGGCCTTGTAGCCGCGCCCTGTCGACCATGCAGGTGATCTCGCATACTCGCCTGATTGGGCAACTCGCCAAAGGTCCGGTCCATCAAGCCACCCTTACCTCGTCGTTATCTGCAAAAGCGATGACCTATTCCACTCGATTCTTTAGGTTAATAGGAGCCAGCCGTCCGCGCGGCTTCTGGTCCACAGCAGAGCCCTCATCGCCTGGGGCCATTTGGAATCCTCGGCCGGGGCCCTCGTCGGCAAGGACAAGATTGTCGGCTCGCATGTCATCAACATTTCCTGCCGCATGCAATTTGGCGCCGCCGTTGTGCCTGTAACAGTGGGCCAGAAGCGTTTTCCGGGCAAAAACCCGGCGTTCGCCAACAGCCGACGGAGAAGCGTTCGCAAGCCCTGGTCCGGGTTGCAGGCGTGTCGTCACGGAAGATCCAATGCAGTCGCCAAAGGCCCGCGTCTCACCAAATTTAATCGCGGCCGGAACATTGAATTTTCTTGGGAATTCTCTGTTAAGCGGAGGTTCAAATGACCACTTTCCATTTTCGAACGACGGATCTCGATGCAACCTTGCCCGATGATGAAGGCTATGACTTTCCTGACCTGCCAGCTGCCTTGGCAGAAGCAAAACGTCTACTTGCCGAAATGGCACTCGATGGCCTGCCTGACGAGCGAGGCGCTTTGCGCGTTGAACTTCTCAACGCTGACCGGGTTGCGATCGCAACAGTGGCGCTCGAGCTACGGGTAAGCTTTACCGCTACATCGTGATACCTGTTCTCGCGTGCCGGAAGCTACGGCACGCGGGCAGCCGTCAGTGCTTTTTCATGTCTGCAGGCGGGGATGAATCTGGCACATGTGCAGTCAACGGCGTCGTCGAAGCTGTCGGCTGCAGATCGATTTTACTGCTCCACTCCATCCAGGTCACTGTTGCGATCAGAAGGACCGCGACCAGCATGATCCATGTCCAGGGGCCCCCAGGTGGCCTGGTGCGCAGGTCGGGTTCATGGCCTGTCTTGTCATTCATGTGGATGGCTCCCGTTCGGTGCACATTCAACACAAATGGACATGATTTTGTTCCTGGTGGACGCGATGCTCCCAAGCAAGTTGCTGCGACGGCGAGCAACCAACGGGCAGCTATCAATGTGCTGTGCCGCTTAGGGATTGATCGACGGGCATGACGATACCCGCATAGTGGACGGGATTGTCAAGGCGATCGCGAAAACATCGACCGAAAGCGGTGACCAGAACATAGGAACCGTCTGACCTGCGAGACCGATATTCCTGTACCGTTGGATGTTGCGCTATTATCGCGTCATTGATCTGCTTGGCTAGGGCTGGGGCGTCTTGGGGATGCACGCGATCAAGATAGCTCTGTACGGGCAATCCGTGTGCGGTCTCGTCGGGATCAAGCCCGAACAACTCGGCAAGAGCGCTGTCAGCGTAAAGCAAATTGGTATTGAGATCCCACGTAAACAAGCCCGCATCAGGCATTCGGTCACTAGAGATTTCGGTGAGAAATATTCGATCCGCGTGTGGTCCCATTGGTCCTCCCACAGAGTGATGAAAAGGAGCATGTGTGGGGCATTCCTGATATGCAAGTTGTCTTGAGTGACAGATTGTTACATCCGGAAGTTATAGCCTCCAATCATTGACGTTCACATCTGGAGATCTCGTTAGAGAGCTAGTGATGCCTTTCCTGTTTTCGCATTTGAGATGTTGCCCCTTTGAGCGGTTCGCTGTTTGACCGAGATAGTGCAACGCAAAACTCCTATAGATCAGAATTGTTGATCGACGTAATTCGCCTCTGTCTCTCCTCCAACAACACGCAAACAACCGTTGTTCCAATGCAATTCCACCCCCTAATCGTTATGCTTTTGGTCCGACGTAGCAGCGGGCCTCGCATCAGCCTTCATCCGGCCGAACTCCTTCATCCGCGCTGCCTGAGGGAGCACTTCAAAAGCAGCTTTTGCTGCTGCACCATAGGCGGATCTAAGGTTTTCGCCGCTGTGTGCGGACACGCTTGAGCCACAGCGACAAAAGCGCACTGTCTCTTCCACTTGGCATCTTGCGACCGATGGCATCGGGTGAACGGGAGCAGTATCTCAGGATTATGGAGAATCGTGATGTTTCAATACCTCGTGGTAGAACATCGAGCGCCCTCGACGGTGTTCCAGGTAGCGGCCAAGATCTGAGGATCGATATTCCATTGAGCCAGCCGCGGTCACTGGTTTTCCGGCCATGACTTACGACGGTCAGGGGCGATCCATTGCCGAACGGACGATCTTGACGGTCTGGGGAATGAAGCTTGTGATGGAACAGGCCGAGGCGACGTGTCCGACAACTACTGCGATATGTCCTCATCCATCAAGCACGATATCTCGCCAGCACGAGAGCCTCTCGGGAGTAAACGCCGAAGCGGCGTGAGAATTCTTCTGGTAAAGGTCGGTTGTGAACGAACATCCATCATCGTTGGCTTCAGCGCTGTTCGATTTGAGACGTCTCTTTGGGATGGTTGCCATGTCGCGTCTCGCTGATGCCTCCGATCACAATCACAAGCCCGACCAATGTCACCCCGATAATGTAAATCCAGGTGGGCAATCGGTCACGAGAGGTCATCGTTTATTCCTCCTGGCCCTCAACTTCCAGACCATCAGGTGGTTCCCAGGAGAGCGGAAGTGGGGCTCTGGCGCGCTGGAAATAGACGCTTGGCATTTATCGGTTTCAGACGTTCTTGCCAGGTCAGCAGAGGGTTGATCCTGGTCTGCTGCAGCGGAGGTACGGTATCGTACAGACGTTCATTATTGACCTCTTATATACCGGCGCTACGATCGTTCCGTCACAGTAAGGGAGGTATGGGATGGATTTGAGGCCTATTGGAAACGCCGACATGAAAATGCTCTCGAGGTCCGTCCAGATCTGGTACAGATACTACGGCGCAAAGCCAGATCAGCGATCATCGAAACAGCTTTGTCAGGCCGCAATCGCCCTTTTTAATCAAGGGTATAACACGACCGAGGAACTCGCTCGGCTGTTGATTAACAAGTATCCCGGACCAGTGTCGGTATTGGCAAATGCACCCTCGTCTATCGCAATTCATTGACCGCTACTCGGCTGGGATTTGGCATTGCCAGAAAATTCGCACGTTCGAAGTGGTCAATGCTTCAGCGGGCAGAGAAAAATCTGTCCGTAAGACAGCCTGGTGCGACGTCGTGCTGTCGTGTCGGAAATGAAACTTTCTGTTTCTTGTGCGTTTCGACATGAAGCTCAAGATAAAATCCTGCCGGTTAGTCGGTACTTGCCATCGGAGGAGCGAATGTCTCTCGTAAATGCTACGTCTCTCAATCCCAGTGAAATGAAGCTCGTCACCAAGGTCGTGTCAAAATGGTGCCGCAAACATCATGTTTCCCCTTACAGCGACAAGGGCAAAGCAGCCATGGAAGCGGCGATCGACCGCGTCCGTGCGGGTGAACATTCGTCCGTTATCCTGAGCGAAGCCATTCGCTCGCATATGGCGGTCCAGCATTACAAGCAACACTGGGAGTAATTCTTCATTCCCGGCCTTGCCGACGCTGGATCGGTGACTTGCCCGGTCATGCTGCGCTTCGCCAGTCGTGCTCGCCACTTCGGAGACGTGCATCATTTTCCGGAGTGGCCTGATGCGAGATCTACTTGTTCAAATCATGCGCCATTTTCAGGTGATGCTCGAGGGCAGGGCGTGTGTTTGCAGCCCAGGCTTTGAGGTCTGCATTGTCGCCACCGTCGCCGTATCGCTTGAACAGATCGACCGCATCCTCATGGGCATTTTCTTGGTCGGAATGATATTGTTTGACGAAATCGTCCCCTTTTAGCCCCTTGAGCTTGTCCAGCATATCGCGTTGTGATGACGCCATTTCCGTCGGAAGAGCCGCCTTGACCCTTCCGCCACTGACAAGAGCCTTGAGCTCTTCTGACGTCTTTTGATGGTCTGTGATCATCTGCTGGGCAAAAGCCTTGGTCGGGCCGTCCGCTCGCTCTACAGCCAGTTTGCTGGACTCGATTTCGAACATGTCGCTTGCGGCAGCTTCAGTGACGAAGTCCTCCGTCTTTGGCGCTACACCAACCAGCGAATTGACACCGCTCTTTTCAGCGGCGGACTGCGCGAAAGCCGTAGTCGAGAGAAGAACGGCAACACCGGTTGCAATTAAAAAGCGTTTCATTTCAGACTCCTGAAGATTGACGAAGAGGGCCCTTTAACTCGATCACATCGTGAATGTTCCAACCCGCCGTGAAATCAAAGCATCATCCAGGCAACGTCGACCCATGCAGTTTTTCATTACGCGTCTGAAGCAGTCCCAATAATTGGCGTCCGGCGTTCGAAAGCCCATTAGGCGCTTAGTGACCATGCCGGCTTCGGTTAGATCATGATTTCTCCACCGGTTACAGGAATGACAGCGCCCGTCATGTAGCTCCCCAGATCCGAGGCAAGAAGCACATATGCGCCTGCCAGCTCGGCGGGCTGCCCGGCGCGCTTCAGAAGGGTCTGCGCCCCGAACTTCGCCGTCTTTTCGACAGGCATTGTGGATGGGATAAGAGGTGTCCAGATCGGACCCGGGGCAACCGCATTCACACGAATACCCTTCTCGGCGACCATCTCGGCCAAGGCTGCCGTGAAATTTGAAATGGCGCCTTTGGTCGAGGCATAGGCGAGAAGCTGTGACGAAGGCTGACGCGATTGGATCGACGTGGTGTTGATAATGGAGCCGCCTTTCTTCATGTGCGGTATGGCAGCCTTCGACAGGAAGAAAGGCGCGTAGATATTGGTCCTGAACGTTTCGTCCCATTCCTCAGCGGTGAGGTCGGCTATATCGGCGTAGGTCCGCTGAAATGCGGCATTGTTTACGAGGATGTCGATCCCGCCGAGCTGTCTAAGGGCACGCGCGACCAGAGCCTGGCAATGTTGTTCCGATTTAATGTCGCCCGCAACCGCGATTGCTCGCCGGCCAGCTTCTTCGACCCACTTGACCGTGTCTTGCGCATCGTCGTCTTCATCAAGGTATGAGATGAGAACATCCGCGCCCTCGCGTGCAAACGCGATTGCAACGGCTTTGCCGATGCCCGAATCCGCGCCGGTTATCAGCGCCACCTTGCCAGCGAGCTTTCCATCGCCCTTGTAAGTCTTTTCACCATGATCCGGCAGGGGTTGCATTGCAGCTGTCTTGCCGGGGGGGGCTTGCCGTTGTTCGGGAAAAGGCGGGAGCGGTCGGCGAAAGTCGGTCATGTGTTCATCCTCTTCTGGTGGACGTGGCCTAAACCAACAAAGACGATTTCAGTTCCCTGTCAGTTTGGGCTCTATCCAGTTACTGCCCCTCATGACAGTTTCGCTTCGCCAGCATTGGACGATCTTGATCCGGGCAACCTCGGCAAAACGATGGGATGTACTGTTTGCCGGCCTCTTCACCGCACCGCCGGAACCTTATTCATCAAGTTCAGTTGTTCATCATCGTGTTTAACAACAGGTACCAATAATGTCTGTCGAACGCATGCTGGCTGAACCCATACAAGACTTCGATAGCCGACTGACCTCGATGATCGATGATGAACTTTACGAGACAATGAGGTCGCTCGAGGCCGCCAGCGAGACTCCTCCCAGGGGCATCGATGTGGATGACGTTTTGGCGCGAATTGCGATCGCCGAAAGTGCGATCGAGAGGCGATATCCTGGCCAGCTCCTGCGGCCATATCAGGAGTGGAAAAAGCGACAACGCAGTTCGTAAACCACCTCCGCCTCGTGTCGCCCTCCAAAAACGAAATCGGAATAACCTTCGATCAGTGTCCATGCAGGAGCGTGGACTCGCACGACGAATATGGCGTGCCCATGGAACAGTGCGCATTGTCATTCGTTGTCCTGCCAGATCCAAGAGAAGGAGAAATCTGATGGATTGGAACCGCGTCGAAGGAAACTGGAAGCAGGCAAAGGGAAAGGTCAAGGAGCAGTGGGGCAAGCTCACGGACGATGATCTTGATCAAATCGCCGGCAAACGCGATCAACTGGAAGGCAAGATCCAGGAGCGGTACGGATTGGAACGGGATCGCGCCCGCCAGGATATCGATGACTGGTATGGCAGGCAGACTTGGTAACCTGAGCACCGAGTCCGGAACATTGGTGCCGGGCTCGGCACCAATGTCGTAGTTTCGCGCCCGGTTAATGATCCTCCGAGCATGATATGCTTTTGACCCTAGCCGCAACAGTTCGCCAAAAGCCAATACGCTTCTTGCAAATATGCCACAGTGGAAAAATCCTCCGGCGGGCCATTATCAGACGCTCCATCATCTGGGCTGCAAGCGAGCCGGTGTGCACATTGCGTTCGCCGGCGCACAATGAAAATGTTGCGTGCATCCTTCAGCCAAGCTCTGCGTTATGAGAACATCTCTGGAGTGAGGAAGTAGAAAATTGTCGGCGCTCAACAAGTCAAATTCTTCCATCACCGGCGGCGTATTTGCTGCCGCTGTTTGCGCCGTCCTCCTGGCTGCTTTCTGGGAGCGCAAGAGTTCCCTGTCTACGAGCTCGAATGATGAAAATTCGGAAGAAAGGGGTCGCGACGCACAGGTCCCAGAAGCCATCCCGGCAAAGGGTCTGCGTGATGTTTTCTGGCGGATCGTTGACAAGGTATCCGCCAATCGCATCAGCCTGATTGCAGCTGGGGTTTGTTTCTATCTTCTGCTGGCGATCTTTCCCGCACTCGGCGCCCTTGTGTCGCTTTACGGGCTTGTTGCCGATCCGATAACGATATCCGATCACTTGCGTGAACTCTCGTGGCTTTTGCCCCCCGGTGCCTTCGATCTCATTGCAGATCAAATTCGTGGCATCGTGGAGCGCAGAACAAGCACACTCGGCATCGCCTTCTTCATAAGCTTGGCGATCGCTCTTTGGAGCGCTCATAATGGCACGCTGGCAGTTTTCGATGCGATGAATGTTGCTTACGAGGAAAAGGAAAAGCGTGGCATCATAAGGCTGAATTTCATTGCCCTGTGCTTCACCTTGTGCGCTGTCGCTGCGGCACTCTTGATGGTCTTCCTCGTTGCGGTGATGCCACTGCTTCTGACATTCGTGTGGATCGATTACTACAAGGAGCAGGTGGTACTTCTGATGCGGTGGCCAGTTCTGTCGATACTGGTCATAGCGGCGTCCATCACAATCTACAGGTTCGGTCCAAGTCGCGAGCCTGCGCGCTTGCGGTGGATGACGTGGGGAGCAGCATTTGCGGCCACGGGCTGGTTTGCCATGTCATTCGCTTTCGGTTTCTATTTGAATCATTTCGCAAACTACAGTGCGACCTATGGAACGTTGGGCGCGCTTATCGGCTTTCTGATGTGGATGTGGTTGTCGGTAATCATCCTGATCTTGGGGGCCGCATTGAATGCAGAATTGGAGCATCAGACGGAATTCGACACGACAACCGGCACGCCAATGCCTATGGGCGTGCGTGGCGCCTACGTTGCAGATACGCTCGGCGAACCGGTCCGGTGAAATTCTCGAGCAATTGTTGCCGACGCGACGGCAGTCCTGGCGACCGCGATGGGCCGATTTCGTGGGCACCGACGCGCTCGACAGGTATCAAATCGGCATCTGGCGATATGGACATGTTGACACCGCCCCTCTGCCGGTTGAAAAGACTCTTGGCTATAGAGGGAGATAACTGATGGCTGACGAAAATACTGTAGGGCAAACGCCTGAGCCGGCAAGTACCGTTGGACCGGCAGATGCGCCAGCGCCGATAAAGCGGCGCGGACCACGGCGCAAGGCAAACACGGAAGGCGCCGGCGCGGCAGCTCCGGCGGTCAAATCGCCGAAGGGCACGCGCGGCAGACGCGGCGAACAAGCTGCCGTTGCCAACACCGCTGCGGTACAGACGGCAAAGCTTGGGAAGACCAAGACAGATGGCGCTCCAAAGGGTACCCGAAAATACGGCACCGGAAAACGGCTTCAGCAATCCGCGGCTTCATCTTCCCCGGTAATCGAGGACGTCGCTGATCTCCTTCAGCTCGAAGAAGAGAACAAGAGACTTCGTAAGACCCTTGCTGAAAAGCTGCGCGCGGAAAACGCCGATCTCCGCAAGAAGCTCGGGCTCGGCTGAGACACAACAACCGTCGAACAATCTGCTTCGCGTGAGCGTGGCTTAGACAACTGTCCGGACTTGCTAAGCGAGTCCGGCAAAGGCGGCTGCAATCCGTTGCTGCGGCCTTTTCGAGATTGAGGCAATATGAAATCACCGTGGAAATTACTTACTCAACTCACGTCGAGGAAGCGTCAGACACAACCGGAAGACCGGGCCAATGATCCAGGTGAGGGAATAGAGGTACAGAATGCTGGCGTGATATCGGCGCCGGCGGTGGCGGCCCAAATAACGGCGCTGGAGGCAGCCTCCATTGCCGATAAGGACCACATCAATCCCAGGGTAATCGATACTGAAGCCGAACCAGCACCCGAGACATCCTCCGTCTCTTCAAGCGGGGAAACCGGGATTGGTGCGCCCGAGACGGATGCGGACTTTGGCCAAGCGCCGGCAGAGGCAGGGACAGTACCATCGAAAAGCCGCGCGGGCCTGTCCAGGAAGCGCGGCGGCGACATGGCCGTGCGAAGCGTTAGGAAAGCAGATGGCAAAGATCAAGGCCATTCCCTATCGTCGGCAACAGCCGCCGTTGATCCGCTCCTGGAGCTTGACGGAGAGATCACGCACCTAAGAATTCAACTGGCGGGAAAATTGCGCCTGCAAAACGCTCAACTCAAGGCGATGCTTGCGCGCTTTGACTGACCTCATACCAAAGCGAACATCAAATGAAACCACAGCAGCGAAAATTCGTTGTCGAAATCAAATACTCTCGTCGCCGGTCAAGGGTGCAGTCAAAGTCGATCTGGGGCGAACATGACCTGAAGGCGATGGCGCGCGAGGCTGAAGCCGACATTCCACATTTGGTCGAGGGGAACGAAGTGTCGAACAGAGCTATCGTTCGGGCCGCCGAAATGGTGGAGCGTTCGCATTTGCCTGGTCTGGCTGGAGACAGCGGCAGTGCGATTTTGCCAGACGCCGCTGAACCTTCCTCAACCGCAGTTGTTGTGATCCAACCCGTTGCATCGCACCCCATTCAATATAGCGCCGGTCCGAAGGTGGAGCGCAAGACGAGACAGTCGCGCAAGCCCCCTGCAGCGCGAAGGTCCGTTGATCCGCGGCCTGGTCCGATCATGCGGTCTGTCCCTGTCGAAATCTCGCGAGAGGAACTGGTCGCGCTCGAGGATGAGAACCGCTTTTTGGAAGACCGCCTGATTGCGCAATTGCGCGAGCAGAATTCGCAACTCAGACATATGCTGCAGCGGTTTGAATAGCCACGGGCTTGGGCGTTAGCAACCTGCTGGGCGGGCAAGGTCGTTTGAACGGGGATGGGTTCTGCTTCAAGAGGCTGATCACGCCAAACATCGCGTTCTGCGCGTTTCGGTTATCGACAACAGCGTAACTATGGCGCTTTCAGATCGTGCTCATCCCGGTCACTGGATGAGGGCGCAAATGACGATACCGATATAGAGCAGAAATGAAGCGGCAAGCATCAGGAGTATGACAGTGACCATTCCTCCCGTGTCGGAAGGCGGGACATGAGACTTGTTTGAAGGCCCTGTCGAAGGTGCCATGAAAGATTCGGTGTCGCGATACAAAAGATCATCTTCCCTTTATTGAGATGATGTCGAACTGCCAATGCATGTCTTGGGTTCCCAAGTGATTTGCCGAGGTGCCAAGCAGGTGATCCTTCACACCGGCAGCTTCGATGGTATTGTGCCGGCATCAGGCGTTTGAATGATACGGTAGCGTGCTTCCACGAAATTGTAGAAGCCGAAGGCAGCCAGGCCTAGCGCCACGAAAGCGTAGAGTACGGCGCCGAATGGCAGGCTCCGCAGCCACGCAAGCGCGTCTCCCATGCTGCCGGCCTTGTCGGGATCCACGGTGAAAGCGGCGTAACAAAAAAGGATTCCCACAATTGCAAAAAGGATTCCACGCGAGACGAGCCCGTAGACACATATCAATGTGAGAGGCCTTCGATCTGCCAGGTTGAGATAGCGTTCAAAATTCCGCGACACGCCCTTGAAGATCGTGATGCCTCCGCCGATCACGAAGCCAAGACCGATTGCCGCGGCAAGGTAGGCTCCAAATGGCTGAGCCATGGCCCAACTGGCCAGACCTTTCTCTCCCTCACCACGCCCATAGCCCAGTCCCCACGCATGCGAAAATGCATATAAGGAAAGCCCGATATAGGCGATTGCACTGCCAAAGAGTGCGAGGCGGATCATCCCTCCCTTGGCGCCCCGTTCATGATGATCCGCGTTGGCTACCGCCTGGGCCAGCCGCCACGCAACGAACCCGAGGAGGCCGATTGCGATAAGCGTAAGCCAGATCCGTCCCAGTGGCTGACCGAGCAGCGTATCAAGTGCTGATTTCGTTTCCGGACGTCGTGCTCCAAGAGTGGAAAACAGAGCAAGGCCTGCGGTCAGGAGAAAGACCACACCTCGAGCCACGTATCCTGCACGCGCCAACCATTCAAACGTCTGTGCCTTGGCCATTTCCGATCCTCGAATGGTAACGAAAGCAACAGAAAGGAGTTCCTCTGCAGGGATCATAATGGATCGAATTTTCAGACTTGGAGCCTGCCAACCAGGTCCATCTCCTTGTCGACACTGCCTGCCGAAACTCACGTCGATTTGATGCGTTATCCCTTCACCACGATTAAGCAGCGCCACAGGCGACGCCAAGGCAGGAGAGGAACAATGGCTGACATGAGAGCAAGAAGACGGAGCGCCAAGACGGACCTCGCCGAGCACCTTGCCGAAATGGATGATGATATTCGCTTCGACCAGGACAGCGACGATGATCCGTTGGAAGATCTCCAGGCATCTTTGAAAGAGATAGCGTGGCTGCGCAAGGAAGTAGCCGATCTGGGTGCTCAGCTGGCGATTATTCGAGGTGAACAGGATGAGCCAGGCACGAATACGGCTAGATATTCCTGGCCGTCTACCGCTGTCGCAGTCGTGACGACCCTGGCGCTGGCGAAATTATTGGCTCATGCCAACCCGAAGCGCTTCTGGTGAGGCGAAAATTGCAAGCCGCCACTAAACATCTCAATCGGCGGCCGTCAGGGGTCAACAAAATTTGACAAGCGACAGGTGAAACGCCCGGTCAGGTACGAAAAGGCCTTTGCATGTTTGACCATTTTGAGCTTCGGAACATCCAGTTGCCACAAGGGCATCTTCGCCTGCGAATAGGTGGAAATGGTTTTCCGCTATTACTGCTTCATGGACACCCGCGCACCCACATGACCTGGGGCCGCGTGGCCGACCTGCTTTCGCACCATTTTACCATCGTCTGTCCCGACCTACCGGGATTTGGTGGTTCCTATATTCCCGAAGATAGCTGCGACAGCCGAAATTCTTCCAAGCGAGCAAAGGCCGATGTGCTTGTCCATCTGATGAACTGCCTCGGCTTTGGCAGCTTTGCTGTCGTCGGCCATGATCGTGGTAGCCTCACGGCGTTTCGACTGGCAATGGACCATCCATTGACAGTCGAAAAATTGATCACGGTAGATGGCTTGCCTGTTCTCGAACATCTGGAAAGAGCCGACTGGAAATTTGCAAGGGACTGGTATCATTGGTTTTTCTTTGCGCAGCCCGAAAAACCAGAGAGGGTAATCTGCGCCGATCCAACTGGTTGGTACGACAAACTGTCGCCTGATTTTATGGGAGAAGAAGCATACGACGATCTGCTGGACGCTATCCACACTCCAAGCGTAATCCACGGCATGATCGAGGACTATCGCGCGGGTATTCGGATCGACCATCTTCATGACAAGGAAGATCGCGACGCGGGACGCAAGATACAATCTCCTGTGCTTTGCCTGTGGTCATCTAGGGATGACCTTGGAACCATCTACGGTGATCCTGTTGCCATCTGGAAAGATTGGGCAGTCGAGGTCCATGGCTTCGCCATTGAGAGTGGCCATCATGTTGCGGAAGAAAACCCACAAGCTCTTGCTGAATCCATCGCTCACTTCCTATTGCAATGACACTGGAAGACGTAACTGGGTCGATAGTTGCCAGAACCAGTTCGTCCCAGCACATGATGCTCAGGATGCGAACGATGCGAACGATGCCTCGCTTCTTTCAGTCGGGGATGCCGTTTCCTTCAATTCCTTATTCGTTCGTTTTGGCCTAATTGGTCTGCCGCCGCTCGCGGCCGGAACAAGTGGGTCTCGCGCGAGTTCAGCCTGGGTGACGCTGGAGACGGAATGGAAGGCTGGTTCCACTGCTTGGTGGTGAACGTCAGAAGGCGTGAAAAACTTCAAACTGGCAGGAGCGCCATAAGGTGAGACACGGTGAAAACCACCAGTTTGCGCTGCCGATCGACATCGAGCCAATGGAGGCGAAATCGGCAACCAAACTTCCGCAGGGTGGGGGATGGCAGTTCGAACCGAAGTGGGACGGTTTTCGTTGCCTGGCTTTCAAGGAAGGCGGCACAGTTGATCTTCGCGCAAAGTCCGGAAAACCTCTGGGCCGCTACTTCCCGGAAGTCGTCTCTCTATTGCAGAACCTTCCGATCGAGCGTTTCGTCATTGATGGGGAGCTTGTCATAGAGCGCGACGGACGCCTTTCGTTCGAGACACTGCAGATGCGCCTGCATCCTGCCGCGAGCCGGATCAAGAAGCTGTCGACAATGACCCCGGCGAAATTTGTCGTGTTCGATATTCTGGCGACAGCAGATGGTAGCTCCAAGAAAGACGAGGCCTTGAAGAGGCGACGGGAGCTCCTGGAAACCCTGCTGGGCCGTTATGCTGACCCTGGGAAACTCGTGCTCTCCCCGTTCACGCGCAAGCACCATAAAGCTGAACAGTGGCTGTCGTCGGCGGGAGGTGACGGGCTCGATGGCGTGATCTGCAAGCGCATCGATCAACCATACGCGGATGGCGCGCGTGCAATGGTCAAGGTCAAGCGCCTGCGCACCGCCGATTGTGTGATTGGAGGGTTTCGATACGAAAGCCGATCGCATCAGGTTGGCTCACTTCTGCTCGGCCTCTACAACAAGGAAGGCAAACTGGACCACGTCGGCTTCACATCCGCTATCTATAATCGAGACCGGCCTCAGTTGACGCGCAGGCTTGAAGCAATCCGCCAGGCCCCGGGATTCACCGGCAAGAAGCCAGGCGGGCCCAGCCGCTGGAATGCGGAGCGGAGCAGCGAATGGGAACCCGTGCGGCCGGAACTTGTCGTTGAGGTCAGATTTGATCACGTGACGGGGTGCCGCTTCCGCCACGGAACATCGTTCATTCGATGGCGCCCGGACAAGAAGCCACGCCAGTGTGATTACGAGCAGATCGAACAAGCCGCAATGGTCGATCTGACGATTTGATCCTGCCTGGCGCGGTTCGCGTCGCCTTGCGTTTTCCTGTTTGTTTCACCGGCGGCAGATCCCGTTGACGTCATTTGGAACAAACCCCTCCGATCGAGGTTGAATGTCCTCTAGCAGAACCATGGGAGACTTTCATGTCCAGCGACTTTTCAGACTTCGGAAGCGGGCCGACCTCTCCGCAAACGGCCTCGCCGGGAGAGGTGCCAGCAACCAAGCCAAGCGCAAGCAGTCAGGCGCATGATCTCAAGAAAAAAATGACCGAGGAACTCGGTGCGGTTCAGGAAAGCCTGAAGGACGGTGCCAGCAGCGCTGTCGACAAAGCGAAAGAGGCGGTCTCGAGCAAAACCACATTTGCTGCTCGCCAGGTCGGCGAGATAGCGACCGCTCTTGAAAAAGTAGGCAACGAACTGGAGAATTCCGACCAGCCGGAGACAGGCCGCTACACCAAGCAATTGGGCCGAAGCGTGCAGGCTTTTGCAAAGCAAATGGAAAACCGCGATATCGGCGAATTGGCTACGATGGCCGAAGACTTCGGACGGCGTCAACCGGTTGCGTTCCTGGGTGTTGCCGCACTCGCCGGTTTGGCAGCGAGCCGCTTCCTGACGGCATCGGCAAGACGGATACCCAAGACAGGACCAAGACAACAGGGTTCGGAAACGACCGCCGGTTCTTCCATGACCGGGAGGAACGTCAATGCCTAAGCTGGCCGAAAATGCACCACTGTCGGAACTCGTAAGTGGCCTTGTCGCTGACGTGACTGGACTGCTTCGCAAGGAAATCGATCTTGCGAAAACCGAAGCATCGGAAAAGCTCTCGCAGGCGCTGACAGGCATAGAAGTTCTTCTGTTCGGGCTCGTTCTAGCAATTGGCGCCGTCGGCGTATTGCTGACAGCTGCAGTTAGCGGGCTGGCGTCATTTCTCATTGACCAAGGCTGGACGGCCACGTCGGCGAACGCATTGTCGGCCCTTGCCATCGGCGTCGTAATCGCAGCGATCGCCTGGGCGCTGGTGTCCCGCGGGCTTAACGCTCTTCGTGGCACCAACTTGCGGCTCGATCGTACAGCGACCTCGATTCGTCGAGACGTTGGCGCTGTAAAGGAGAAGATCTGATGAACACCAATTCGACCGAGAAGAGCTCTCTTGATTTGCAACGCGAAATTGACGCGGACCGCAAACGGATCGAAACCCGTATCGACGCCATTCAGGAGAGAATGTCACCAGGTCAGCTTGTCGATGAAGCCATCGCCTATGCAAAGCAAAGCGGAGGTGGCGAATATATCAACAATCTTGGCCAGGCATTGAAGGCAAACCCCATTCCCGTCGCGTTGATGGGCGTCAGCATTGCATGGCTTATGGCTAACAAGGGGAATTCCGGTACGGCTGGGGTGCCGATCGATGAGCTAGACTATCCACTATACCAGGTAGAAGGGCCGGTTCGCCGCCTTGGCCCGCCCGAGGACGAATACGGCAGTCGTTACAGCTATTTCACGGACAATTCCGGAAAGCGCCTGAAGGCACTGACCAACGATGTCGGGGCCCGCGCCGGGCACTTTATCGACGAGGCTGGACGGACCTATCGTGGATTTGCCGATGCGAGCGGACAACAGATCGAGCAGATTGTTGATGAAACCGGCGCCCTTTTCGACGCGGCATCCGGCTGGACAGCGAAAGCATGGAGCCAGGTGAAGGACGCGACGAGCAACATCGGGTCGAGGGCATCCGACGCTGTGTCGTCACTGTCGGGTCGAACGGCTTCGGCCGGGGCAAGCATCCAAGAGCAGACCAGCAAACTCAATGACGCCATTCTAACTCATTTTCGGGACCAGCCGCTTGTTGGAGGGGCTCTTGCTTTCGCCGTAGGCGCTGCCATCGGCGCGGCGCTTCCCCACACGGAAACCGAAGACGAGTTTCTCGGTGAGGCCGCAGATACGACAAAGGACAAGCTCGTGGATCAAGCATCGGCTGTGGCCAGCCAGGGCATCGATCTCGCCTCGGATGTCTATGATCAGGCAGTTGCTGTTGCTGCAGACACCCACGACATCGTCAAGGACCGGGTCCTCGATGAAGTTGACACCTTCAAGAAGGGTATCGGTACTGGCCAGGAATCTCAAAAAAGCTGAAACAACGAGATCAACTTCCGTTGCCACGGGAGTTGATCTCGTTACACGCTCAAGAATGGGTTATCAGCCGCGTGGATCTGTGCTGACCTAGCCCGCGGACGCGACGTGTCGGAGAGCCGCGCAAGCCATCGTCGGAAATATCCAATCCCTTGCGGAACCGCCTCCGCTGACCGGCTAGGCACGAATGGCCGGTGAGCAAAGGCCGGAAGACGAGCAATTTGATCGCAACAGCGTGACCATTCACGATTTCGTTTTTGGTGGCTTGTTCGTGTCAGAGGCCAGGAAAAGCCTTTTGCATGCGACACCCAAACTTTGAGGTGCGATCCTGCGGTCTGGCCAAGAGAAAATGCGATTCTCGAGACCGTTGCCGCTGTTAATTTTTTATTTGGATGACGTTGACGCTCGCCGGTGCGCCAAAGGCTCGGTCTCGTACGACGATGGGAAAGAAGTACTCTTTGCCTTACCATGGCGCTCGCCTGAGGATAGCTTGGACATCGTCGTGCGAAGGTATCAAACTCTAATTTTGTTGGAACAGCTCTGCCCGTTGGATGTTTCACTGCGAACAAACCAAGGAGCCGATTGTGACTGTCGTTCGCCCCAAAGTCTTTAACGAAACACTTCCAGATGGCGCCTTCGTCCGCCACGATGCCGAAGGCCGTTGCGTTTTCAAGTTCGCGCTCGAGTACCGCTTTAACGGTCTCTTATGGGCCAGCGAGATCTGGGCGTACTCTCTCGAGGATGCGGAGACGCGGGTGCAGGCAATGAGAAGCACACTTGATCTATGTGGACAGGTTTTTTGCGAGGTGCAGGCCTGATCCTTTGGACCTGCGATCGATCAAGTATATATTTCCAATTCCAGCCACTCGGCCATTGTTAGATTCATTCTGCGTTCTCAGCGTTTTTTCTAACCTTTCTTTCCTCCTCGCGGATCAGCTCGACGGCGCGTTTGCCGATGCCCGGTACCTCGAGAAGCTCTTCGTTGGTCATCCGCGAGATTGTGTGGAACCGGTTGATGCCGCCTGTTCTCAGTGAGCGAACAATCCACGCAGGCAAACTGCTGCGTATGACAAGATCGCTTGCAGAGCTATTCTTATTCTTGGCGCGGCGAGAGCATGTGCGCATGAGCGACCCGTCGATTTGATGAGCGCCAAACATCAATTACCTGCCGAGGTTCCTTTTAGGGACTGGGTTGAGCCGATAAATTTCAGAAACGCAATCGCTTCTTCAGTTAAAGCAACGCCCCTCGCGTCAGGTGATTGCTCCGACGGCTGTTCTTGATGATACGGATCACTGCCGTCCGGCGTTTCACCTCAAATCGCCGAATTAGCTTTGCATCAACGGGTAAATCTACACGGCAGGCCTAAATTGGAACAAGCATAACCTGACCCATAAGCTGCGCAGTGAAGTGAGTGCTTTGGCCAGATGACTGTTCGCCACCGTACCGAAAAACATGCGCAACAACAAGATGTTATACAGCCGACACGGAACCAGAAAACGCTCCGTGTGCGACGGGAGGCCGGCCGCGCGTTCCCGATACCTGAAGAGTACCATGTCCGTTCCTGATCAATCGACCATGCAAAACCGTCTCTTGGCTCGCCTGCCTGAAGAGGAATATCGCAAGATCATAGTTGGCATGGAAAAAGTGCATCTCAAGCAGGGCTTTGTCATCGTCAAGGCCGACCAGCCGATCGACTTCGTATATTTCCTCTGCAGCGGCATCGGGTCCGTCATCACGGTTTCTGAAGGCCGACACCAGGCCGAAGCCGGAATGTTCGGTCGTGAAGGATTCTCGCCGACCTCTGCAGGCGTGGGCGGTACGATCAGCGTCCACGAGGTGCTCATGCAGGTTGAGGGTGAAGGATATCGCATGCCGTTGCGGGCCACGCTTGCAGCAATCACGGAAAATCCGACCTTCGCAAATCTTCTTGCGCGCTTCATCCAGACTTTCGCGTCTCAAGTGTCTTATACCGCTCTTTCAAACGTCAATTATCAAATTGATGCCCGCTTGGCCCGTTGGCTGCTGATGTCGCATGACCGGGTGGATGGGGACGAGATCGGGCTCACACATGACTTCATCTCGCTGATGCTCGGCGTCAGGCGTCCGAGCGTCACGACAGCGCTTCACGTCCTGGAAGGAATGAAGCTCGTCCGATCCGAGCGAGGCCGGATTACCATTCGAGACAGAAAGGGAATGGAGGAATTCGCAGGCGACTCCTACGGAAAACCCGAGGAAGAATACCGTCGCTTGATTGGGGAGCTCTAGCGTGCGCGCACGAGACTGCGCATTGCAGCGGCGCTTTAAACTCTTAGAATAAATCCTGCATCAGGCGTCGGTACTCGTCTTCCGGCTTACCGTAGGCATCACGGGCGAACTCGACCATCGCATTGCGGTTGCGCATGATGATATTTCCTCGCTCTGATCTTATGAAGCCGTTGCCCTCCAGGATGTGCAAGGACGTGGTCACGCTTGGTCGCCTGACCGAGAGCATCAACGACAGAAATTCGTGTGTCAGCGCGATCTCGTTGCCTGAGACGCGATCGTGACACATCAAAAGCCACCGTGCCAGCCTCTCCGTTACGTCGTGAATGGCGTTCGATACCGCCGTGTAGGCAAGCTGTATCGAGAATGCTTCGATGGAGCGGATCATCACCTTGGAAAAGTTGCGGTTCTGGTCCATGAGTTCCCTGAACTTCGGATATGGCATCCTGTAGCCGCGCGAGTCCAACTGAACGACAACCTCATGTGGACTTGCCTCCACGTTGGCTGCCGCCGACGTTGGGACGTAGCCGTCTGATCCGAAGATGCCAGCTTCGCCCCTGTTCCCTTCGGGCGTTGTGGCAATGACGGATCCGATACCCGATGTCAGAAAATAGATGTACTCGATCTTATCGCCTGTTCGAGACAGGACGGTGCCGCGGGGGATCTCCAGGTATTCCAGATAGCGCTCGGCTTGTTGCAGGTCCTGCGAAGGCAGAATTTGCAACAGCTTGTTCGCTATTTCAAATCGGCTGGCTGCTTCATTCATCGTTGGTCCTTCGATCAGCTGCTGCTCCCCGATTGGTCGAGAGCATGTGGCGATGGTTTTCCCGGAGCGTCCTGTCGACCGAACGGACGTGTCCCCACGACCAAAATCATTGCGGCGATCGCAATGATCAGAGCGATGAAAATATAGCGCATCTTCATGAGCGTTGGTCCTGGTTGCCCTCCGCTAACCATGGCACTGCGCAAAAGTTCCAAGCCTATCGTTCTGAGAAATCCCGTCTTCGACCAAGGTCCAGAGATTAGGGCTGTCGGGGGATGCCAAGGAGTGTGCGGCGCGCCTCAGCCCGTACCCGGTTCGATGCTTCGATCATTATCTTCAGGTAGCGTGCCGGCCTGTCGATAACGCGATCCTGGTCATGCTGTCCGGCAGACGGAGGCTCCACAGGCATCTGATCTTGCCGGTTTCTTCAATAGCGTCTCGGCTCTTTGATCGGTTTTCATCGTCTCTCCTTCAACCAGTGATCTTCCAGATGCGGAGCAAACTTGTTTCCCCGAGGAACGTTCCTTCACGTTGTCGAGGTTTAACGGTCGGCTGCGGGCCGTTTGTCTCGATGGAACTTCCTCAGACCTTCAAGGTTAGCCCATTCTAACCTGATGGAGAAAATTCATGGCAAATGCTGATCACAAACACATCGGCAAGGGATCTCAAGGCAAGGGCGACGGCTCGGGCGCAATGACGGATCTGCAAAGTGGTAAGCTTCCGGAAAACATGGTTCTGTCCAACCGCGACAAGGCCCAGCACTCAAGTGACCGGGGGCTCGATGGCAAGGCGGTCCAATCCGGGCAGTACCAGAGTCACGGCGCCGACAAGAATCCAGCCTGAGGAGATGACAATAACGAGCAAACCGCCTCCAGTGCCTGCAGCCAACACGAGTCCGAAGGGTTCGGGCGAAGGTCGGACAGCAAAGTCTCCAGCTGCGTCCGCACAAACCCGGACAAAAGTAGGCCAGCAGGCAAACACGAAGGTCAACACGACCAATCAGGGTTATCAGCAAGATCGCGGAATGAAGATGTTGGATGTCTACTTCGTCAAAAACCCCCAACACGATCCGCCAAGGCAGGCCGTGAGCGTCGCATGAAAATGCCAGGGCGCCGCTGGACGTGAAAAAACCTCCTGCGGCAACCGACGGGACCAGAAGAAGTGCCGTGTCCGGCAGTGGTGGAGAGCAATCGCAGGCGTCGCCAGCATCTGCCTGAAAACCACGCCGTGGCAGCGGATTGATCATGAGGCAGAGTCATGGCGACCGTCCGCCTCCTTTTTACGCAACGGGCAGGGTGATCAGATGAACTATATATGGCTTGTCGTTGTGGCCGGTGGAGCACTTGTTCTCGGGCTCGTCTTGGCCTTCGGAATGTTCAAGCAGCGACCACGAAGAACGATCGGTGCGGTTGTTGCTGCGCTTGCAATCGCCTGTGGAGCCGTCGGGCTCGGCTTTTACATCAAGTCATCTCCCACGGTACCAACCCGGCCGCCTGACCGGCAACATAGCGAGGACAAGCTGCCCGCGGCTGCCGGGCACTCTGGCGATTTGCCGGGTCGCAGCTAAGCCTGCTTGCAAGGATTACTCATAAATGGCTATCCAGCTTCCGCTTGAACAAATAGATCTTGCGCCGGTCACGGAGACGGGCTCGGGTGCCCTTTCCTTCGCACCTGATCTCGCCTATCTGCGCCTGGCAATCGTCAACGCAATTTTCTATGGCGATCCCGCCAAGGGCGGCGGGTGGGTCCTCATAGACACCGGCCTGTTGACGTCGGCAAGCACGATCATTGAAGCTGCCGATCACAGGTTTGGCCAGGGGAGCCGCCCCTTCGGTGTCATCCTTACCCACGGTCACTTTGACCACGTCGGGTCGGCAAAGACGCTTGCGGAGCACTGGGATGTTCCCATTTTCGCCCATCCCCTGGAATTCCCCTATCTTGACGGCCGGTCATCTTACCCACCCGCCGATCCCCTGGTCGGAGGCGGCGCGATGGCACTCCTTTCACCATTGTTTCCCCGTTCACCCGTCGACATAGGCAAGTGGCTCAAAATGCTACCGGTCGACAACAGCGTTCCGGGAATGCCAGAGTGGAAATGGATACCTACGCCCGGCCACGCGCCAGGGCATGTATCGCTGTGGCGTCAAAGCGATCGCACGCTCATTGCAGGCGATGCCGTGGTCACCACCGGCCAGGAGTCGATCTACGCAGCCATCACGCAGGAGCCGGAAATGCATGGGCCCCCGCGGTATTTGACGCCTGATTGGCAGGAAGCGGAACGATCTGTCAACTTGCTCTCTGAGCTTGAGCCCGAGCTTCTCATCAGCGGGCACGGGCAGCCGTTGAAAGGCATCAGGATGCGGGAACGCCTGAAGGAACTGGCGCGCAACTTTCGCACGATCGCTGTGCCACAGGGCCGCCCCTATGCGCTGGATCCTGCCAAGCCCGGCAAGAGCAGCAACGACGCATACCGCTGATCGTGCGTGGCGGAAAGCATCTCTCGCCATTCAGCCTATGGGTCTCAGCTGTTCTTGCCCTCCTTGCGCGACCGGTTCTGTCGCGAGTCAGAACGATCTGAACCGAGACCTTTTTTTCCGCTGGTTGTCGATCGCACAACCGTCCCCTCGTCATTCGCCCGCCTGTCCTTCGGTGTCGTTTGCGGCTCAGCAGGGGAGGGCACGGGAGATTGTTCCTCACGAGGCGTCTCATCAGAGTATTTCGGTCCGCGTTCCATGTGATCCTCGTTTATCGTCGATCTGGCGTTAGAAAGAGCAAAAACAATTGTTCAATCTTCTAAAGGGGCTTTCCAGTCCAACGCGTGAGGATCGCCAGCGGTTCCAGGGCTTGATTGCGACTTGGCTGCGAGCGGGAGAGAAATCTATCCCTGAGATTCAAAAACGTAGATCTGTGTGGAAAGCCCCGGAAGATCGAGCCAAAGGGAATGATCCTTTCCGTGCATCGACGTGCTGTCGCTTGACCGATCCGCATTTGCGCTACCAGCTCCCCCGTAGATTCCGGCATCGGTGTTGAGAACGAGCCTCCAATGCCCCGCAAAGGGAACCCCGATCCTGTATCCGAAGTGGGGAACCGGAGTAAGATTGGACACCACCAGCGCGACGGAGCGCTTGTTGCAATCATATCGCAGCATAGCAATGATCGACCGTTCAGAATCGTCGACCACAGCCCACTCAAATCCATCAGGATTGCTATCGCCGTACTGAAGGCATGGAAAATGGCTGTATATCCGGTTCAGATCCCGAACGAGCCGCTGCAGCCCACCATGCAAAGGGTCGTCAAGCAAGTCCCAGCAAATTGAGCCATCGTGATTCCACTCGCTGCCTTGGCCGATTTCGCAGCCCATGAATAGCAGCTTTTTTCCGGGATGACCCCACATGAAACCGAACAAGGTGCGTAAATTGGCCATCTTTTGCCAGTTGTCGCCGGGCATCTTGTCCAGGAGCGAGCCCTTGCCGTGAACGACTTCGTCGTGGGAAAAAGGAAGAATGAAGTGTTCCGAATAGCCATAGACCATGCCGAAAGTCATGGAGCCATGATGGTACTTGCGGTAGATGGGATCGTCCGACATGTAATGGAGGGTGTCATGCATCCAGCCCATGTTCCATTTCATGTCGAAGCCAAGGCCGCCGTCTTCGGGCGATTTCGTGACTCCAGGAAAGGCCGTCGATTCCTCGGCAATCATGAGCGCTTCAGGATGACGTTGATGAACGATGCTATTCAGGTGTTTGAAGAAGTCGATTGCTTCAAGATTTTCACGACCGCCGTATCGGTTCGGCACCCATTCTCCCTCCGGCCGGCTATAGTCGCGGTAAAGCATCGAGGCGACCGCGTCGACCCGCAGCCCGTCGACATGATAGCGCTCTAGCCATTCCAATGCACTTGCGATCAGGAACCCCCTGACTTCGTTCCGTCCGAGGTTGTAGATCAACGTGTTCCAGTCGCGGTGAAACCCCTCCTTCGGATCCTCGTGTTCGTAAAGGGCAGTGCCGTCAAAGCGCGCCAGGCCCCAGACATCCGTTGGGAAATGAGCGGGAACCCAGTCGAGAATGACCCCGATACCGGCGCCATGGCAACGGTCGACAAAATAGGCAAAGTCTTCCGGCGTGCCATATCGACCCGTGGGAGCAAACAGGCCCAGGGGTTGATAGCCCCAGGAGCCGCCAAACGGATATTCCATGATCGGCATGAGCTCGATGTATGTAAAACCCATCTCTCTGGCATATGGCACCAGTCGCTGTGAGAGCTCCACCCAATCCAGCCATCTGCCACCGTCTTCCATTTCCCGCAGCCAGGACCCTGCGTGAACTTCATAGATCGAAATTGCTCCGTCGAACCGGTCGTGCGATTTTTGTCTGTGGACCCAGGCATCGTCGCTCCACAAGAAGGGACTGGCGGAGGCGACGATGGATGCGGTGGACGGTGCCGCTTCCGCAGCTCTTCCTACGGGGTCGGCCTTCTGTGGCAGGCGATCCCCCCGGCTGTCGATGATTTCGTATTTATAGCGCTCGCCAACCGTCACATTGGGAACGAATATTTCCCAGATGCCGGCTTGCGGCCTTAGTCTCATGGGGTGACGGCGACCGTCCCACGCGTTGAAATCACCGACAACGGAAACACGACGCGCATTCGGCGCCCAGACGGCAAACCTCACGCCCGGAACTCCGCTTACCGACGTCTGGTTTGCGCCCAGCGCCTTGGTAAGATTGTAGTGCGTGCCTTCGGAGAACAGGTGAAGATCGAGGTCGCCAAGGAGGGGTCCGAAACTGTAGGGATCAGATGTGACCTGAACCCCATCAGGCCATTTGATCTTTAGGCTGTATCCCTCCGGAAGATCCTCCATAACCGCCGCAAAAAGTCCTGCCGGATGGACGAGATCAGCCCGCTTCACGGCCGAACCGCTCTCCGGGTCAAGCACCTCAACTCCCAGCGCCCCCGGCAGAAATGCTCTGATGACGTACCCTCCCTCGATACCACGATGAGGGCCAAGGATTGAGAACGGATCGCCGTGACGACCCTCGACGAGCGCAAGCACTTCGTCCTGAGTGATATCATGAAGAACGTCGGCAACATCCAGCGTCATGCAGGGCTACCCTTCAGGCGTGTGATGATGCTGATGAAACCTGCCAGTGGAATTGGCAGCCACTTCGGACGGTTTCGAGCTTCGTAGGCGATCTCGTATGCGGCTTTCTCCAAAAGGAAGATATCGATCAGTCGTTTAACCTGCTTTTTTTTGTCCGGCAGATCAGGGGAGACAGCGATTGCCTCGATGTAGCTTTCCAGGAAGACTTTCTCAGCGGTCTTGGAGAACTGCTGAATGACTTGTCGGCGTCGTTCGTCATGATGGTTGGAAATGGCGTCGCTATCGAGAAGTGCGGTGGCTGAAAGATAGTCCAGTGACCGCAAAAGGCCCGCCGCGTCGCGAACGGGGCTGTTTTTCGACCGCCGCTCTGTGAGGTTGCGAGCGGGTTCGCCTTCAAAGTCGATGATTACCGCGTCGGACTCCGTGACAAGGACCTGGCCGAGGTGAAAATCGCCGTGGGTGCGGGTCAGCAAAGTGCCACGAACCTGTTCGCAAAGATCACCAGCGAGCGCAAGAATGGCTTGGCGCTGCGAAAGCAGGAGACTCACGCGCTCAAGGATGGCCGGGTCAGGCTCTTGTCCGAGTTCTTCCAGCTTTGAAAAGGCGTAGGAGATTTCTCCTGTCACAGCCCGCCGATTGGTTTCGACCTCGGTGTCGCTAGCCACGACGGGGGCAAAGGCGAGGTCCGAAGTTCGCCTTGCCAACAATGCATGGAGTTCGCCGAGCCGCTGGCCGACCATTGCCACGAAGTTGACGAGGAACCGAAGCTGCTCGTCGGCGGCCTCTGGGGTTGCCTCGGTGATGACAACGTCATCTGCCACGCGGCGCAAGTTTGATAACATCCAGTTCCAGGCATCGCCCTGGTTTCGGACTGCGCCCTGGACGACAATAAGCGTCGATCGACGCCCTTCGGTGTCCGTGCGAACGACTTCTCCAAGCAGGGGTGCCGTATGTTCAAAGCCCGCCTTGGTCAGGAACCTGGTCATCTCCACCTCGGGATGAACGCCCACGAAAACGTGGCGGATGAGCTTGATCATCGCGAGGTCTGCGATGATCAGCGAGCTGTTGGATTGTTCTGCTGACAACCAACGGATCGGCAGGTCATCCACAACCGCGAGGCAGTCAAGTTCATCACTACCAATGAACTCGATGGTGCCGGTTCGCCCCGTGCTTGTGGAACGATCGCAAAGTCCACGAATAATGCCACGCGCCATTGCCTCGACAGCAAAGCCATCCGTCAGGTAGCCGACGCGCCTGCCTTGCCTTATCCGTGCCAGCGCCAATTGCTGACCAAGCACATTGACCGGTGTGTCGTCCCATTCCACCGCCAATGGCAACTGGTAGGTCTCCACATGATCGGGCAGCACTGCTTCAAGCTCGCAGAGCACGACCCCCTCGGCAAACGGTATTGGCGTCGCCGATACGAGTTGGGCCGATTGAAGCGCCTGATCCTTGGCGCCAAACCACCGTCTCTTCGATAAATAGGCCGGAAGGATGTCCTTGCTCAGCATCCGTGTGTGGTGAATATCCTCGATAAGTTCGTTAAGTCCGTGCCGGATGACGAGCGTGAGGAAATCGGGCAGCTGTTCGGGGGGAGCTGTGCGCCAGGCCGGTCCGTCTGCTTCCGCCGTCAACTGAAACCAGAAGAACCCGTAAGGCGGCAGCGTGAGCAGATAGGTGAGCTGACCGATCGGAGGAAAAGGTGACATGCCTGTCAGCTCGATCGGGATGCGGCCTTCGAATGCCGACAGATCGAGCTCAACAGCCTGGGGAAGGCGCGAAAGATTGGCAACGCTTAGAATGACCTCGTCCCCATGCTCGCGCAGGTAGGCGAGAATGCGCCGGTTGCTGGGTGTGAGGAACCGCAAGGTCCCGCGCCCGAACGCAGGGTGCCGGCTTCGCAGCGCCACCATCCGGCGGGTCCAGTTCAGAAGCGAATGAGCATCGGAGACCTGGGCTTCTACATTCAGGGCTTCGTATCCATAAAGGGGATCGGCAACGGGCGGCAGAACCAGACGCGCTGGATCGGCCCGTGAGAACCCGCCGTTACGGTCAGGCGACCACTGCATTGGCGTACGCACCCCATCCCGATCCCCGAGATAGATGTTATCGCCCATCCCGATCTCGTCGCCGTAGTAGATGACGGGGGTACCAGGCATCGAAAGCAGCAGTGCATTCATCAATTCGATGCGTCGACGGTCACGCTCCATCAGCGGTGCAAGACGACGTCGAATGCCAAGATTGATACGTGCCCTCTTGTCGGATGCATAGGTATTCCAGAGATAATCACGTTCGGCATCCGTCACCATTTCCAGGGTCAGTTCATCATGGTTGCGAAGAAAAATCGCCCACTGGCAGGCGTCGGGGATGTCAGGTGTCTGGCGAATGATGTCGGTAATCGGAAATCTGTCTTCCTTGGCAATTGCCATGTACATCCGCGGCATGAGAGGAAAATGAAATGCCATGTGGCATTCGTCGCCGTTTCCGAAATACTCCCGCGTGTCCTCCGGCCATTGATTTGCCTCTGCAAGAAGCATGACGCCCGGATGCGTCGCATCGAGCGCAGCGCGGATCTGTTTCAAGACAGCATGGGTCTCGGGGAGGTTCTCGTTGATGGTTCCATCGCGCTCAATGAGATAGGGGATCGCATCAAGGCGGAATCCATCAATTCCGGTCTCTAGCCAGAACCGCATCACGTCGAGCAGTTCTTCCAGCACCATCGGGTTGTCGAAATTCAAATCCGGCTGGTGCGAGTAGAAACGGTGCCAGTAGTAAGCTCCTGCCACCGAGTCCCAGGTCCAGTTAGACTTCTCCGTGTCGAGAAAAATGATCCGCGTTTCGGGAAATTTCTGGTCGGTGTCGGACCAAACGTAAAAATTGCGTTCTGGCGTTCCAGACGGCGAGTGCCTCGCGCGCTGGAACCATGGATGTTCATCGGAGGTATGATTGATGACGAGCTCGATTATTATGCGGATGTTGCGTTCATGGGCAGCCGTGACGAATCTCTTGAAGTCGTCGATCGTGCCGTAATCGGGGCTGACCTCGCGGTAGTCGGCAATGTCGTATCCGTCATCCCTGCGCGGCGAGGGAAAGAATGGCAAAAGCCAGATCGCATTCACGCCCAAGGCCGCGATGTGATCGAGCTTCTGGTAAAGACCTTCGAAATCACCGATCCCGTCACCGTTCGCATCGCAGAACGACTTGATATGCAGCTGGTAGATGATCGCATCCTTGTACCAGAGCGCATCGCTTGAAGTTGTCGTGCTAATCATTTGATCCATGTCAAGCCTCCGCGGCCCTGACGCGCCAGATCGCGAAGGGCAGATGATCAGGGTTCAAAACCAGTTTTTGCCGCTTGCCCCTGCGGCTGAATTTCTCGCCGCTCACAAGATCCTCGAGAAATAGTTTCCCCGTGTCCGCAATGCCGAATTGCCAGAGCGGGAATTCGACCTCGCTTTCTTCGGCGTGGTGTGGATTAAGCGTTACGGCGATCAACAGCACATTGTGACGGCCAGGACTGGCTTTCTCATAAAACATTACATTCTGGTTCGCGGAGTTCAGCAGCGTCAGCCCGAGATGGGATTGGAGAGCGGGATTGTCCCTGCGAATACGGTTGAGCATGGATATCTCCGACTTGATGTTCCCAGGTCGGTCGTAATCCCACGCGCGGATCTCATATTTTTCGCTATCGGCGTATTCCTTGCGCTTTGCATCGGGTCGCCCCTCGCACAGTTCGAAACCATTGTAGACACCCCATAGGCCCGATAGCGTTGCCGCCAGAGCGGCTCGGATCAGGTAGGCCGGGCGTGATGCGTTCTGCAGGAAGTCAGGGTTAATGTCGTGCGTATTCACGAAAAAATGCGGACGGAAGAACTCCCTGGCTTCCGTCCTTGTAAGCTCGGTCATGTATTCTTCGAGCTCGAAGCGGGCGTTACGCCAGGTGAAATAGGTGTAGGATTGTGAAAAGCCCAACTTGGCCAGTCGGTACATCACCTTGGGACGGGTGAACGCTTCCGACAGGAAAACAACATCAGGATGGCGGGCGCGAACGTCGGCAATCAACCACTCCCAAAATGGAAAAGGCTTCGTATGTGGGTTGTCGACCCTGAACAGACGCACACCCTGTTCCACCCAAAGATCAACGATGTCGAGAAGTTCCTTCCACAATGATGGACTGGCGTCTTTTGCGTAGAAATCGACGTTGACAATGTCCTCGTATTTTTTTGGCGGGTTTTCCGCATAACGGATCGTTCCATCCGCGCGCCAGTCGAACCAGCCGGGGTGCTCCTTGAGCCAGGGATGATCCGGCGACGCCTGTATGGCAAGGTCGAGTGCAAGTTCAAGACCCGCCTTCTTAGCGGCGGCAACAAGTGCGCGGAAGTCCTCAAACGTTCCAAGTTGTGGGTGAATCGCGTCGTGTCCGCCCAATTCCGAACCGATGGCGTAAGGGCTTCCCGGATCGTCCGGTGCCGGCGCCAGGCTGTTGTTGCGTCCTTTGCGGTTGGTTCGGCCGATCGGGTGAATGGGTGGGAAGTAAAGGACGTCGAACCCCATGTCGCGGATGGCCGGAAGCCTGGCAATGACGTCGGCGAATGTCCCGTGTCGGTGTGGGTCGCCACTTTGCGACCGTGGGAAGATCTGGTACCAACTCGCGAAAGCAGCCTCCCGGCGCTCGCTGTCGACAATGAAGGAATGCGATCGGACACGAAAGGGTCGTCGGTCAGCCAGAGCCATCAATTCGCCCACCCGGGCAGACAGCATCAGCTCCGCCTTGGCCGCCTCGTCTTTGCCCGACAATTCCCTGAAGCGCGAGGCAAGTTCCTCCCTGGCGGCTGCTGTCATCGTTTCTGACGGATCAGCGATAGCAAGGCGGATCAGCTCCTCACCTTCCATAAGTTCCAGCCTGAGGTCGAGCCGGGCCTCGTTCTTCTTCATGAGTTCGTAGCGGAAGATCGCAAATGGATTTTTCCAGGCCTCGACACGGAATTCATGGCGGCCAAGTCTTTCGAGCGGAAAGCGTCCTTCCCAGCGATCATTCTGGGCAAGGGTCATGGGCGATTGACGCCATGTGCCTTCGTCGCATGCCTTATAAAGCAAGGATGCGGCCAAAAGATCGTGGCCATCTGCGAAAATATCCGCCTGCACGGTGACGACGTCGCCGATGATACGCTTGACCGGAAGCCGGCCGTCCTCGACTTGCGGCGATACCTTCTCGATGGCAATGCGCGGTGCCCGCGCAGCATCGGTAAGCGCAATCGCCCCCTCCGGCGCAACCACAGCCGGCCGCCTTTCGGCCACAAGCAGCCGGACCTCCCCCGGCAACAGTTTCGGTGCCGGGGCTTCGTTTGCGACAGGCAGGAAGGGCGATGCGGTATGTCGTACGATCTCGTCCGGCATCAGAGAGGCACGCCGCAGATCCGCATTGACCACCAGCATTCTCGCCTTATCCGCAGCTCGCACATCGTCACTGTTTGCCTGCGCGATGACGGTTACAGTCTTCGCCGCTTCTATTCTGAGGGTTCGAAACTTACCGTGATCGGTGGGACGGGAGTTTACTGCACGAATCTCTCCCGATATGTCGAACGCTCCTTCCGCCTTGAGCGCGCGAAGTCCTTTTATGTGGCCATAAGTTGGGTCGAGAGGCAGGACCGCACCGAATTCGAAGCCCATCGGTACAAGCAGGCCGCCGTCGCCAAGGCTTACCGCCAAATGCAAGGATCGGACAGACTTTCGCTCTCGAATTTCGCGGCTCTCGGTTCCATGGGCAAGACGCTTTGCGAACGGCGCCTCGGGAAAGGCAATCTGCGACGCGATCTGGCTTTGAATGCGCTGTTCTTCCAGCAGCCAGCTCTCGCGGAAATCCCACCAGGCCAGAGATGAAAAGACGCCATCAAGCTGGCACTGCAGCAGTTGCGCACGAAACGCAAAGTCGGTCCCAGGGGTGTAGGCGAAAAAGCGAACGTCGTTGTCGGCACCTTTGACATGTGCGATCAACCCGGCCCAGTCGGAGGCAGAAAGGGAGTCGATGCTTATGAGCCTGTAGCCGGCCACCCCACTGTCCGAAAAGCGTATCAGGCGCTCGCTCCACTCGCGCAAGAGCTCGGGCGGGCTTTTTCCACTACCAGAAGCTTTGACCGGCGAACGACGCGGATCGAGTGCTCGCGAAGACGCGGTTGAAGTTTCGATACCTGGAACGAGAGCAAGATCAAGCATCAGCTTGATGTCGCGTGCGGCGCCTGCCGCCACGAGCTCGAAGAGCGCCTCGGCCGGCTCTTGTGGAAGGCCGAGCGAGGGATCAGTTTGGTCACAATCTTCGGGCGCAAAGACGCTGCCGCCGTCGCGACGCTTGAACAGGGGCGCGGACATGACAATGTTGAAACCGAGCGATCGGGCATGGTCGAATGCCTCGTTCCAGCCATCCCTCCCGTCCAACAGGAGCGGGTTGACATAATAAATTCGCGCACGGCTGTCTGGTACAGTCGACTGGGGTTCTGACATGATCTCGTGCGGGCTCCCGCGATACGGTCAGCAGGCCTTCCTGCTTCGGGAGGCTAACCACCAAGGACGATTGTTGTTCCGTGCTAAAATGTGCTCTCACGGAACACTGAGCCGTCTTCAAAAGATCAGGTTGTTACGGTCGCGGCACGCGGTCTTTCCACCCTTTCCGCGGCAGCGATCCCTTCGAACAAAGGATTTCCCCGCAGCCCCTCCAGGGGAATGGCAAGCTTCTGACGCCAGTTTGGATATTCTTTTTTGGTCCCGGGAATATTGGTCGAGCGATGCTCGCCGACCATGTCGGCGAGGCGAACCGAGACGAGCACGCTGCGGGTTTTCGCGAGCAGGACGTGCAGTGCGAGGATGACGTCATCCACGGGAAGAACGTCATGGCCGGCATTGCAAGGAGCAGACATCAAGCCTGACTTGACCATTATCTCGACAAGATTCTGCTTTCGAAGAGCCCGTTCGGATCGCAGCAGGGCCGCCGCTTCGCCACGACACCAGCCGGCGTCTTCAGCGACGGCAATATCGTCATCATTCCACCAGCCGGCCAGGGGCGCAAGGTCGTGGGTCGACAGGCAACTGAGCGCCAGGTCTGGCGGCAGGTCGGGATTGAGGTCTTCTTCCGTCAGGTTTTCGAAATACAGCACTCTGTAGCCAAGAATGCCAGCGTCTCTTAGTGCGGCACGAAACCCCTTTGGAACATTTCCGAGATCTTCGCCGATGATCATTGTTCTGCGTCTGCTCGACACGGCGGCAAGGTGCTTGACCATCTCCGGAAAAGGATAGCGAAGGTAACCACCTGCTTGCGGGGTTTCGCCGAACGGTACCAGGAAAAGCTGCCAGAGGCTCATAGCATGATCAAGTCTGAGCGCGCCGGCAAAACGGGCCGTGGTGTCAAGCAACTTTCTGTATTCGTAGCCCTGACCGTTCAAGACCGGAATTGGGGAAAGCGGAACCAGGCCCCAATCCTGTCCCTTGGCACTAAAGAGGTCGGGAGGGGCGCCTATGCTCAGCCCGGGCAGGACAAGGTGCGGAGCAGACCAGGTCGATGATCCATCGGGGACCTGTCAAGGTAGAGGCCTATGCGCATCAGCGAGCGCGCGTAAGCGGCGACATCTTCCAGCTGCAGGTTTGTCAGCCACTGAAGCCAGGCATAAAAGTTTATTTCGTCTGCGTGGGCAACGGCGAAGTCCCCGACTACTCGGCTTTGTCGGTTTTGATAGTCTGGCGGCCAACCATGCCACCCGCATTCAAACCCTCTCCGGGTCATCTCAGCTGATAGTGTTTCGAACAGGCAGTGTGAGAAGAGGGCTTCGCCGCCGTCCTTCTTGAAGACGTCAAAGGCCTGTTTTGCGCCGTCTCGGTTCTCGAAACGCTCGGTTTTCCAGCTGGTCCACAATGTTTTGAGAACCTCGAGCTTAAGCAGCGTCACGCCTGCATAGTCCACCAACTCGCCACTTCGCAGTTCGACCAGCCTGTCGTACTCGACCGCCTTGTCATCGAAGCCGAAGACTTGGTCGACGGCAAGATAAAGCGGATTGAGAAATCCGCGGTTCGATGGAGAGTACGGGCTACAACGTGAGGGCTCGGAAAGAAACAAGGCGTGGAGCGGGTTTAGCCCGACAAAATCGGCCCCGGAAACGGCAGCGATCGTGCAGAGATTTTTCACATCTTCAAGATCGCCAATGCCCCAGTTGCGATGCGATCGAAGCTCGTAGATCTGTGTGGATATCCCCCATAGGCGCTGTGACTGGAAGTCATCGGCCAGGAAGCACCTCGTTCGTCGTGGAGTCTTCAGAAGGGCATCGGGCCAGTTTGTTGCATATGCCGGCATGCGATGGTCAGGAAAGCCCAAGGCCCGCACGACAGCGCGCCGGGTCGCGAGCGGTATCTCGCGTGTGATTCCGGCAATATCCTCGAAGTCGGCCGGTAAGACCATCTTCTCCCTCAGGATCGCCACGGTCAGGTCGACTTCGTCGTTGTTGTGTTCCACGAAACATACGCTCTGGCGAAAAAAACGCTTTTGATGACTGCGTTCGCTCTTTGGATGAAACGGAGTTGGTCGCTTCAAACAAGCACCTGGGTCGATTGTTCCCGTATATCGCACGCTAACAGATATTGCCGGAGAAGCCGGAAGGCCCACCGACTAGAGAGATCCGAAAAGTTCAATGCGGCAGTCGTTCTACTCTTTCGCCGCTTCGAACATCATCAACAGGATCGCAAAGATGCAAAGCAGGCAAATTGCCCAGGTGAACAAGGCGTTCAGAAACAACAGCGCAAGTTTGCGGAAGTGTTGATGGACATAGTCTTCGATAATGGCACGCATGCCAAAATCCATGTGGATTGCACTCAGGATGATGAAGGCAATCAACGGCGGCCCTACCCAGAAGCTTGAGACCGAGGCGACAACAAAGTCCCTGCTTCGGCCAAAAAGATAGATGCCAAGGCCGATGATGTAGGGGGTCAACAATCCAAGGACCAGACCTGATACTTGTTTTGCCACATAGGAACCCGTTCCGCCCTTTGCGGAACCAAGTCCTCTGACGCGCTGAAGCGGTGTTGTCACGGGCCATCCCTCCGATCGGCTCCGAACCGGGATGCACGCGGATTGTTCCCGCAATGACCAGTGAGCCAGAGGGGCAGCCGGAACAAGTTCATCCTTTTGCAGTTGCTGTCCCATGACAAAGCGTGGAAGCATTCGGATTGGGATATCCGGCTGGACCTATAAGCCGTGGCGGGGCACTTTTTATCCCAATGACCTTGCCCATAAGCGCGAGCTTTTTTATGCTTCCCGCCGCTTCGATACCATCGAAATCAACGGGACCTTCTACGGACTGCAACGACCATCCGCCTTCCAGCGCTGGCGTGATGAAACGCCAGATGATTTCATCTTTTCGGTCAAGGGCTCGCGTTACATCACGCATATGCTTCGCTTGAAGAACATCGACACGGCGCTCGGAAATTTCATTGCGTCCGGCATCCTTGCCCTTGGTGACAAGCTCGGGCCGATCCTTTGGCAGTGTCCCCCGACACTCAAGTTTGATCCTGATCTGTTCGATCGGTTTCTCGCCCTTCTGCCGAAGACTGCAAACCAGGCTGCCGGCTTTGCAAGACGCCACCACGACAGTCGGGTGGAAGGGCGAAATTTTCTCGACGTGGATCACGCCCGTCCGTTGCGCCACGCGCTGGAAATTCGCCACGACAGTTTCAGAAGCGAGCATTTCGTTGAACTCTTGCGCGAACACGGCGTCGGTCTCGTCTGCGCAGATACGGTCGAATGGCCCCTCCTGATGGATCTGACCACTGATTTTGTCTATTGCCGTCTGCACGGCTCCAAGGAGCTATACGTCAGTGGCTATGAGGAGGATGCCCTTGCCGTCTGGTCCGACAGGATCAAGGCCTGGTCGCTGGGAAACGAGCCTGCCGACGCCGAACGTATCGCATCGAGCGCACCCCGGTCGGCGAAGGGCCGGGATGTATTTGTCTATTTCGACAACGATGTGAAGGTGCGCGCTCCAGCGGACGCGGCCTCACTGGCGATGCGTCTTGACGTTGCGGCTTCTCGACCCGATCACGATTTGTCCAAGCCCTCTAAGACCGTGCATGGTCCGTCTTTTGAAGCGCGCCGACATTGGCCGCCAGTTCGCCTGCGACAATGACCAGGTCCAGAACGCGTGGGGAAGCGGCTTCACGCATCCGCCATCTCCTGGTGAAAACTCAAAAAGCCATGGGCTTGCATCCATTCCGTCGATGGAACAATATAGGAACAAAGATTGAATCATGTGGCGACGCTGCATCTGAAACGGGCACGAATTCATTAATGTCAAAGCGATCGGGAAGTGCAGACCTACCTCTTCATCGAGGGCGCGTGCCGAACTGGCTGAGCGACCGAATGGCAAACCTGGGTGCTTTGATCGCGCAAGCCGTCGTGCACCACTATGGCCGGGACGAATTCCTTCGCCGTTTGTCCCACCCGTTCTGGTTTCAGTCCTTCGGAGCTGTCATGGGAATGGATTGGCATTCATCCGGGATCACCACGAGCGTGCTTGGCGCATTGAAACGGGGACTTCGGCCGATGTCAGCCGAACTGGGGCTTCATGTCTGCGGCGGGAGAGGCGCTCAATCCCGCAGAACCCCCGGTGAGTTGATAGAGGTCGGCAACCGATGTGGAGTGGACGGTCTGGCCTTGTCGAATATCAGCCGGCTGGTTGCCAAGATCGACAGTGCTGCTGTTCAGGACGGTTTCGATCTTTATCTGCATGGGTTTATCGTCAGCAACGAAGGGAGATGGGTGGTTGTCCAGCAAGGCATGAACCAGGATTTGCGTCAGGCGCGGCGATATCACTGGCTCTCGGAGGGCCTGGAGAGCTTCCTAAATTCCCCTCACCAGGCCATCGAGGGGCTAAGCCAAGGCAAAATCATCAACATCGCTGACAGTCAGGCGGAAATGTCGAGACGCAAACAACTGGAGCTTCTTTCTTGCCTCGGTCCCGACCGCATTGCGCGTGAGGTGCGTTTGCTCAGTGCCGTCGTCGTTGCGCGTCCGGATGACATTGATCAACCCATGTTGCCGCACCTCGTCATGCCTGCCCATCATGAAGTCCGCGATACGGATGTAAACATGAAGCGGCTTCATGCAAACCTCAAGGCTGCTGCCGATTGCGGTCCAGCCGACTATCAGGATCTGCTTCTTGTGCCTGGGGTCGGCCCTCGCACGGTGCAGGCGCTCGCCATGGTGGCGGAGGTTGTTCACGGGGCTCCCTGCCGTTTTTCCGACCCCGCCAGATTTTCCCTTGCCCACGGGGGAAAGGATCGGCATCCCTTTCCCGTTCCATTGAAAGTCTACGATGAAACCATCCGGGTGCTGAAGTCGGCGGTAACCAAGGCGAAGCTCGCCCGAGGGGAGGAGCTCGGAGCGTTGAGGCGCCTGGATATGCAGGCCCGCAGCATCGAAAAACACGCCACCGGCCCCACGTTCAAGGAGATCGTCGCCGGCGAGTTTCAGGCATCTCCTCACTTGGGCGGTCGAAGCATATTCGGCTGGGAAAGAGAAAACTCAAAATATCCGGTTAGCGGTAGAGACTAGAGAAACAGGACTTTGCCGAGAGCATTAAAAGTGCGATAGCGCGGCCATTGGTCTCTTTTCGAGAAGGAAATTTCAAAGCGGAAGCTCGTCATCTATGAGCTTGGAGAGTTCGGCATGGTCGCGAACGCCAAATTCATACCAATCGACAAGCGACCTTGCGAGCGTCTTTGCTTCAGGGCTCTGCCTGGATAGTCCCCGGTTGTCGCACCACCTGTCGAGAATATTGCTCAACATGTGCATTATGTCGGAAGTCAGTGCCTCTTTCGGCCAATCAGTCTTGTTCATAAGGTTCCCCATGCGCCACGGACCGTATCAGCTGGCGTGTCCAAGACTAGAGCAAAGCAGCAACACTTAATGGCTCTGTCTCCCATCGGACCAAGGGCCGGCCTGGTAACCGATCACGCCCTCGCGGCCTTGTTCATTTGAACGGGCCTCGCCTTTCTGGCCGGCGCGCTTGTGACCCATGGGCCTGGCCAATCACGCGAAAGAAGAACGTCACAAGTGGAGCGGTTTGCGATTTGCAGCCGGAATAGGGCGCGGTTTTGCCGGCGCTCATCTTTGCACTTCCCATGTTCATGACAATGGAGATGTGGGAACTCGGTTTTTCCATAGACCGCAGCCGACTGCTACTTCTTCTGGTCGTGAACATCCCTCTGCTGGTGTTGCTGTCGGACCGCGTGGGATTCGAAGAGACGACAAGCTGGCGCGATGCGGGTCGTGATGCCGCCATCGCTTACGCGATCGGCATCACTTCGAGCCTGATCATCCTCTTCAGCGTCGGCGTCTTGAAGCCTGATCAGCCGTTGTCGGAGATTATCGGAAAGGTAGCCATCCAGTCGGTACCGGCCAGCATCGGGGCTCTGCTCGGCAGAAGTCAGCTCAACGGCGATAGCAACGGTCAAAGTGGCGACGATGAGGACCCGGTCCAGGCAAATGTCTATGGTTATGCGGGAGAGATGTTTTTGATGGCGCTCGGCGCACTTTTTCTCGGCTTGAACGTTGCGCCGACCGAAGAGATGATCCTCCTTTCGTACAAGATGACCCCTTTTCATGTGGCCGCAGTGATCATCATCTCCCTGATCGTGATGCACGGATTTGTCTACGCCGTCTCCTTCAAAGGTGGCCACGCACTCGAGGACGACGTTCCAGTCTGGCACGCGGTTATCCGCTTCACGTTTCCCGGTTATGTCATTGCTTTGTTGGTGAGTGCCTATGCACTTTGGACGTTCCAGCGGTTCGAAGATGCCGCCTTTTCACAAATGCTATCGACAACCATTGTCCTGGCGCTGCCATGTTCGATCGGCGCGGCTGCCGCCCGTCTCATTCTCTAAGGTCGTTGGATGGCTCGAGCAAGATATAGTGGTGTCAAAACGCCCCACACCGTCGAATGGATTGTCGGCGTTGCCAGCACGTTGCTGGTGATCGTCGTAATAGGCTTCGTTGCGTTCGAGGCGACCGAGCCTAATCTCAGTCCGCGGCTTTCGATCGTGCGGTTGACCGAGGACGCGGCAATGCCGCCCAACGAGGTGCGCTTCGAAGTTGTCAATTCAGCTGGAACCACTGCTTCGGCGGTCGTCGTTCAGGGACGGTTTGAGGATCATGCGGGCGCCGACCAAACCGCAGAGGTTACGTTTGACTATGTCCCAGCCCACTCAAGAGCAAGGGGTACGTTGATATTTTCGGAGCCGGTCGAGGGAGGGAACGTTATCATTCGCGCCTCTGGTTATGTTGACCCCTAAGGATACTTGAAAGGAATTGTCGGAAACCGAAATGCGCGAGCTTTTCCTGAAGGACTCTGCAAAGGTTTGTTGGGGCGATAAGGATTGCTGGGGCAACAAGTGACATCGTCCGGCTGCATAAGAGTGCACCTGCGTTTCGGCGAAAGCATGCAGGTCCTAAGGTGTTACGGGTCGCAACGGAACCAACATCTCGTGAAAATGGTTGATTGTTACGGACTGAATGGCGCCCGTCAAACAACTCAACCGGCGATCCGCCAGGATCGCTGGCGATCGGAAGAACGGATGGAAGCTCCTCCATTGGAAAGAAAACTCGCAGCCATCCTCGCAGCCGATGTCGAGGGGTACTCCAGACTGATGCACGACAATGAGGAGCTGACCCTCTCGACTTTGACGTCTCATCGCATCATCGTCGACAGTATCATCGAAAAGGCGCATGGGCAGATTTTCGGTACCGCCGGCGATAGCGTGCTGGCGGAATTTCCCTCCATTGTGCACGCCTTCGGGTCAGCGATCGCAATCCAGCAGGCCATATGGGCTGCGAACCAGCATCTCTCGGAGGATCGCAGAATGCACTTCCGCATAGGGATCAATGTGGGGGACGTGCTTGTGAAGGACGGGGACATCTTCGGCGACGGCGTCAATATCGCCGCAAGACTTGAAGGACTCGCTGACGTGGGTGGAATTTGCGTGACGCGCGGTGTTCGCGATCACATGCGTGACCGGACGGATGCGACATTTGAAGATCTTGGCGAACACAGCGTGAAGAATATCGCCAGGCCCTTGCGTGTTTTCCGCGTCATCTTTGATCGCGACGCAAAAGCATTCACGACAGAAGAGCCGGCGATGTTAGAATCGGCTGGCCCTCGGCCGCATCGGGAAGAGAAGGGCGAAGAAGAACAGATCGAAGTCGCCTTCTGGGAATCCGTTCGGCAAAGCGATGATCCGGCAGAGTACCAGCTTTACCTGGAAAGGTTTCCAGGAGGGCAATTTGCAGCTTTGGCGGAAGCCAGACTTGCCAAAGGCGGGACCGGCGAACGTGATCCGACGGTCGAAGTAGCCTTTTGGGAAACTGCCAGGTCGTCAGGAATCCGCGACATGGTCGCTGCTTACCTGGAAAAATATCCTGACGGGCAATTCGCGACGCTCGCCAAGATCATGTTGGACAAAGACTGACGAGACCCAGTCGGTGGCGCGAAAGGTTCGACTGAAAGCCCTTCACTATCCTTCCCGCGACTGAAGACTACATTGCGACGCGGTGTGACAGTCGTCGCACGTTTGCCATCTCGCGGACGCAGCACAAAATCCCCACAGTTCCGGCCATCACACATGAGCGAGGTTATCTCAGGAGACCCACCAACCGATTTCAGTGCCGCAGTGCTGAAGTTGCAAAATGTGATCCTGAGGAGGCGGCAAAAGAACGTCACAGGACGGATCCGGACCTTGGGCGGCTTGAGGGAGTATGCTCACTCGTCTAGGTCAGCGGCAAGAAGCCCAATCGTGGAGGACAAGCCAATCCTAGAAGACCGCAGAAGGTTGCAGGGATATCTTCACCCTCATCGCCGTATTTATCTTTGCCACCCAGGACAGCTTCTCAAAATACCTCGGTGCGCGCTATTCGCCGATCCTGATCACCATGATCCGATACTGGGCTTTTGCAGCCTTCGTCATCGTCCTTGCTTTGCAAAAGCCGGGTGGCCTTCGTGCCGCCGCCTCGACGAACTATGCTCTGCTTCAGCCCTGCGCGGCGTATTGCTGGTCACCGAGATCGCCGTTTTCGTCTATGGCCTTGCTCATACCGGTCTTGCAACGACACAAGCCATCTTTCAGGCAGCGCCGCTGATCGTCACCGTTCTTTCGATTCCTTTCCTTGGAGAACATGTGGGCTGGAGACGATGGATGGCAGTCTCGGTTGGGCTATTGGGGGTGTTGATGATCATCAACCCGTCCGGGGACGAGTTTAACCTCTATTTGCTTCTTCCGCTGATGAGCGCATTCATGTTTGCCATCTACAGCGTAGCAACAAGAGCCGTCAGCCGGAAGGATGGCGCCTTCACGAGCCTGTTTTACACTGCCGTCGGGGGCGCGCTTGTAATCACCCTCATTGGTCCATTCTTCTGGACGCCCATCGCGGTCCATGACTGGCCATTTGTCGGCGCTCTTTGCATCTGCGGCGCTGTCAGCCACTATTGCTTGATCCGCGCATATGAGTTTCTTCAAGCATCGGAAGTTCAGCCGTTGACGTATCTCCAACTGGTTGTTGGCGCCATCATTGCCGTGACGGTGTTCGGTGAAACGATAAGCTGGAACATGCTGCTCGGCTCCCTCACTGTTGTTGGCGCCGGTCTGTTTACGATGTGGCGGGAACCAAGGGCATTCTCAAAAAACAGTCCGGCCACTCGCTCCGGGGTTCAGCCTTGAGCCTCCCAATGCCAACGCTGCCAATCGTAGTTACGGAACAATCGGCAAGGCAGGTTGTTTTGGAGAGAGCCTTGCAAGTCCCGCTCTTGGAAGAAGCAGAAATCGGCATAACGCCTTGCGCATGCAAAGAAAATGGGCTGCGCGAACGGCAAGGACTACAGCGTACTCGGAGGCCAGCAATGCCACAGGTCAAGACGTGGGCGAAACCGATCTCGTTCCTATCGCCGCAAACGGGCGACTACCGAACGATCCAAAGTGCAAATGAAGCAATCATAGTGTTGCAAGGAGCGCATTGGCCAGTCCAGAGCGGCAAGCAGCTTCGCGATGCTAAACGGATCTGTCTTGATGTGATGGACGGCAGGCGGCCGCCTGTCGAAGCCCGAAGGGCTTTTATCGCCGCAGCCGTTGAAGCGGACGTCTTCGTCAAGCAAAAATAGGATGGAGCCGCCATGATGAATAGCTGCCGAAACGATCAATCTGCGCAAAAATAAATGGTGCCGCTGCTGACCTATCGCCAGTCACGATAGTCGCTTGCTGTCGAAGTCCGTCCCACCAGATAACCCATGGCAAAAGCCAGCAGGCCGATGCCCAGAACAACGCTGGTGGCGGTATGTGGGTGATCCGCCGCCCCGACGACAATGGCGTTCGTCTCGCGTCGAACTGCTTCGCCGGCCGTTCTCGCCGCGCCTCTTAGGCCTTCCGGTTGTTCATTGCGTGATCCGGTAAAGCCCGCCTTGAGGTCTTCTACCATGACTTCGGTCTCCTTCTTATTCAAGAAAGAAATGGCGGAGATGCTTAACGGTTCCGTCAGAAATCGATTGCCGTTCGGGCGTCCGTTTTTTCAAGCACCCTCATCGGCATCCGACGCCAGGCGGTCCTCGGTTTCGTCTCGCCTCGATTGCTGCAGATCCCTGGACGCCCGCGTTGAATCCATGGGTCGCTTCTCGCTCTGATCTTATTCAAATTCCCGCTTTCGAAACGTCGCGCGACGCGACATCCTATCTCGGCATCCTCAGCCGTGAACCACCCATTGGACGAGGGCCGCCCATCGGCTCGACCGCGATCTGAACGCTATGCCAGGGATAACTCCGACCGGGCCCGCGAAGAACTATTGCAGAACTCGACAGCTGCCTCTGCGCCGATCTTGCCCGAGCTTGAACCACGCTCTAATCATGAAAGCTACCTAACCAGCTGGCTGAAGGTGCTTTCGGCAGATAAACCCGGCGGCTTCGTCGCGGCGGGTCATGCTCGACGCGCCGTTACTTACCTGCATCACTTGCAGTTTGAAGAACTTGGCGGCGAAGCGGTGGCCTGTAGCCGCGCGTCCGCTTCTGCCTGAGCAGACTGAGGAACATGTCGACGGCAGCCTCCTCCTGCGTGAAGTGCTGAATGCGGACCTGGCCACGGCTGCCGATCCGCCCCCATCGTCGTGTCAGGCAAGTCTCCCCGAACAGACTGGTCGAAATGTCCATCGCGTAAAACCGCGCCATGTTTCGAGATGCGTCCGTTCGTTCGACGTAGAGTTTGTAGGGCTGATGAAGCATGAGAGCCATGCTGGCTTGCAACGACGACGACGTCCAACGACACTTTTGAATCGGTTAGCCGCAATCGATTCAATTTTGTGAAGACTGATCGTCACATGCGATTAATGATCTGCATGGCTTCCCCATCCTTGGGATCGGTTGCGGCCAATCCTGGCAGTGGAACCAGAGAGCGCTTCTTAGAAGCGCTCTTGCTTGAGTCGTCAATATTGTCTGCGCGTAACGAGAATATCTTCCTCCTCATCGCGCTGGCGTCCACCAAGCGCCGCTGCAGCAGAGGCAATGAAGGCCCCAACCAGCAGCGACAGAGCGCCAAGAAGGGCAGTTGTCGCGGCAGCCTTTCTGGCCTTGTCCGCAGCGGCTTGAGCCGCAGTCTTTGTGTCGTCAATCTGCTTGAGAACCGTGTCGACGCGCGTGCGGGCGTCCGCTTCGGACAGGCCGGCGCGGGCCGAGACGATAGAAGCAATATAGGCCCTGTCCTGCTCCGGCAGCTCGCCTCGCGCCGCACCCTGCAAGAGGATGCGCGAGACCTCTGTGGCGGCCGCGCCATCGTTGCTTCGTGCGCGCTCCCCGGCTTCTTGTGGACGAAGCAGCGCATCCGTAAAATAGGCCGTCGGCAGATCAGGTGTTGTTGACGCAGCCGCCGCTCCACCCGCAACCGTGGCACCAGTTGCGACACTACCAACAGCGTTGGCGCCAGCACCAGCAAGGGAAGTCAATGAGGAGGCGAGAAAACCAGCAACGAATATCGTTGCCAAAGCCCAGCTCAGGAAGCCATGGGCAGTATCCCGGAAAAAGATCTCATCGGTATGAACCGCCGCCCATTTCGTTCGCAACCGCCCAGTAAGATAGCCGCCGAGTGCCGACGAAAGCCACTGTACAACAACGAGCCAGATCGCAGCGGTGACGCCCACCGTTGCCGCGTCACTGCTTCCGCCCGACCATGGCGAAATCATTGTCAGTCCGACCCCTGATCCAAGGAGAAGCATGATAAGCGTGACCCCGGTCGCCGCCAGGCCCCCGGCGATGATTGGCCCCCATGCGACAGCAGACTTCGAGGATTCGACCGGCAGCGCGTCAACGGCTGTTTCTTGCGCAAGAGTCATGGATGCCTCCTAGCGCATGAAAAGGACAAGAAGGATCACGATCGGTAGCGGAATTCCCAAAAGCCACAACAAAATACCACGTCCCATTCCAAGACCTCCTAAAACAATGCGGTTTGCAAAGGCTGAACGTCGAAAGTTCCTCTTTGTTCCTCAGGACATAGCCAGTCCGGGTGAGCCTGATCGCCGCAGGCTCTTTTAAAGTGGTCCTTTGGGTTCAAGCGCCAGTCGGACAGGACTGAAATCAACCACGGCTTGTGTCGGACCCTTCGGGGCGATGGCCTTTTTGAGCGTCGCGCAGCGCAGTGCGTGATCTAACTGGCTTGCGACAGAGCTTCGCCGCCTTGAGCCACATTGGGTCAAAACAACGTCCATTAATGGGTGGTCTTTTCGGGCAGAAGGCTGTCCGTCTCTGCCAAGGGGTCGTCACCGTCAAGGCCGTCTTTGCTCGACGCCCCAGTGTCACGCGAGGGGCGGTCATCAGCCATCTCAAATGCCGTCAATTGGACCATCATCGCCTTGGCATGGTCGATCGCGGCCTCTTCGCCCAGAAAGGGATTGTCGCTGGTTTGAACGAGCACAACCTCGCCGCCTTCACCGATAAACTCGACCTTGAGATTACCGCTGTCATGGCTGACCTTCGTATCAATAAGTTGCATGGAAATACCTCCGTAAGACGGAAAAACAACTCACGCACGTTGGAAATGTTCCTGCCGAAACACGCAAATACGATGCTTGGAGTCGCATCCGGAATTTCCTTTTCAAGGCATCGAACGCCGCGGTTGGAACCGAGACCGCTAGAAAAAGTTCGTCTATCGGATGGGCTGAAGGGAGGTCATGAATGCTGAAGCCGAATGAAGCAAACAACTACCTTCTTGCCCTTCTGAAGGACAAGCAAGGGTTCTTCAGGAGTTCTGCTTTGAACCCGGTGACGCTGGAGCGCGGACAGAGATTGTATCATCCCAACACCACGCCGAAGCACTGTCTGTTCATCGAAACAGGACTTGCTTCGGTCATAGTCACGTCTCCCGAAGGCCACAAGGCGGAGGCCGGTGTGGTTGGTCGCGAAGGCATGGTGCCCGTCAGCGCTTTCACCACGGACGGTGGAACCCCGATGGAAGTGACGATGCAGGTTGGTGGCTCGGGGTTCAAGATTGAATTTGCACATTTCAGGGAAGCATTTGAAGGCTCTGCTGAGGTCAGGGAGATCTTTCTTAGATATGCCCACGCGTTCCTCGTCCAAAGCGCGTTTACCGCGCTTTCAAATGCAAATCATCGCGTTGAGGAGCGGCTCGCCAGATGGCTCCTCATATGTCACGATCGTGTCGATGGAGACGAACTTCCCCTCACGCATGAGTTTCTGGCAATCATGCTTGCCGTACGCAGGCCGAGCGTTACGATCGCCTTGCACGTCCTCGAAGGACACAGGTTTATTCGTGCGGAACGGAATTTGATTACGGTCCGCGACCGTGCCGGCCTCGAACTGTTCGCCAACGACGCCTACGGCCCCTCCGAGCGAGAATACGAGCGCCTGCTCAAGCCATTGTCGAAGACCGCGATACGGGCTGCATGAGGGCAGTGCTTCGCAAGCGCCTACTTGTTTTGCGCATCACGTGGAAGAAGACGGCACTGCCGAATAGTCTAGGTCGGGGTTCGTGGCGGAACCGGCGCGGCCGCGAGGGCCAAGGCGTTCCAGGACCTCTTCTTCGCTCCAGCCAGCCTCAATGGCCGAGTTGACCAGGATTTGCCTTTTCTGTCCATCGGATGCGTCAGACGTTTCATCCAGATTTCGTCGTGCCACGACCAGACATTCGTCAAGGTTTGCTGCCCGCGCTTCTGCTGTGTCCGAGTATCTTGGTGACGCTACGTAAATCACGTCTCAGCTCCTTCTGTTCACACGAAAACCTCGGCATACGCCAGGGATCTTAATCTGCTCCTCATTTCGCGGACGTTTTTCCACCAAGGTCGCGAATTTCCTCATCCAAGGCGATTACCTTGCACAAGAACAGCCAAGGCAGCAGGCGGTTCCAATGATGCGGAAAAATCCAACCCCCGCCCTCTTTGCGTCGAACCGCTGTCTTCGATCAGGTGGAGACAAGGAGGCATCTTGCACGGCCGGAACAAAATCTGCGCACGCCTCGTTTGAAGATCACAAGGAGGCCAGACATGCCGACACAAGTCCCAAATCCTGCCGAGACACCGCGCGGTCCCACTCCGGCACCAGGTATTCCGGATCGCACAAAGGAAAAGCCGCCCCTGACGCCCGCGCAAGATCCTTCCGACACCAAGAATCCGAACGATCCGCCACTTGATCCTGCGCTCCTCCCGATCGGGGACCCGGCGGGCGCAGGTTAAAAAGGGGTTTGGAAGGACCTTGCGACCAAGGGCTGCCGCGGAAGCGTCAAGCTCTCCGGGTCTGTTCATGGCTGTTCCCTCACGCCTGGCGTGGCTTCCCGCTGGTCCGCGTCTTCGAGGTCGCTTTGCGTGATGAAGGCATCGGTATGTTCTCGCGCTGCCTCACGAAGTGCCTTGAGCTTGGGGACGTCATCTCCCTCCAGCTCGGATTGGCCATGCAAGATCTCGCGTTCGGCCTGTAGCCAGTGCTCGTCGTGCCGATCGGAGGGGCTTCCTTCCGCCTCCCAGATCTGGTAGGCGCGACTGCGAATGCGCTGCGTCATGTCGGCTGCGTGGTCGCCGTCGTTCAACCTGTCAGGAGTTGATATTACAGTTTCATCGGGGCGAGTGCCTTGCACAGGTGCCTTCGGTCGCTTAGCCATGGTCGTACTCCTTGGGAAATGCCGATCAAAACGTTGGCTATTTGAAGATGTTCCCTGGTGGGTCAAAGACGTCGTTCGGCGACGGCTATCTTGCCGGACGCCGCCGGGCCGGAAGGCAGTAAGCGGCTTCGCCAGCCCAGCTTGAAAAGCCTTGGATTAACAGACCCAGGAGCTTCATCTCTCTATCGAGGTCGGAATTGTCATTTCTCGCCGGGATAGGTCTCGTGCTGCAGCATTCGCGCAAGATGAACCGCGTTGCGGGCAAGCGTATCGACCATCTTGGAAACAACCTCCGGCGTGGATCCAAGGTCAACGAAGTTCACATTCCCCATGGCCTCTCCAACCCAGTAGGCAACAGCGTTCGCAGGCAATGTGAAGCCAACGTCATTCAGCGCCTGGTAGATTTCCGCTGAGACGTGATGGGCGCCGTCCTCGTTTCCAACCACGGCAACAGCCGCAACGCGAGGATAGGAGACCATTCGGCCAGCATCATCTAGCTCGTCCAGAAACGCATCCATGCGTTCCAGTGCCCGCTTCGCGACGCTTGATGGCTGCCCGAGCCAGATCGGCGTTCCCAGAACCAATATATCAGCAGATAGGATCTTGCTTCTTACTCCTGGCCAGTCATCTCCAGGGCCCTCATCCGAGGTCACGCCCGGGAAAATATTGTAATCCGCCAATCGCAATGTCTCGCTGACGACGCCTTCCCTTTTCAGCGCCTTTTCAATCAGGGACAGCATCTTCTCAGTTGAAGAGGGATCGTCCCCGCTCTTCTTGAGGGATGCGTTAAGCGCAATTGCTTTGATGGCCATCGGTGTGATTGTTCTCTCTCTATGGATCTCTGGGCTGAAAATGAAAGGGCCGGTTTGACCGGCCCTTTCATCATTGGGTGGTGTTACTGATTGTCCGGGCATGCTTCGCTGACGGATGCGCCGCCACTGCCGCCTTGAGTAGCGACGGAACCTGGAGCCGGCTGTGTGGGGCAACGTGTACGATCGACGGTGCCGGTGGCGTTGCTGTTTGTGCCGACCGTGCTGTTCGTTGCGTTCGGATCAACGACGGCCGGTGCATTGGTACCCGTCCGGTTCTGCATATCACCGTTTGCGCCACCGCCTGCATCTTCACCCATGGTCTTGTCGCCTGCCATGTTGTTTGGCGTAGGATTGGACTGCGCGTAGGCGGATGTCGCCACACCGAGTGAAAGCAGGGCTACAACAACGAATTCATTACGCATCTAAGTCTCCATGATCGTTTGATTGTGACGGGACACAACCCCAAGCTCGCAACCTTGTTCCACACCGCGGCCAATCAAAAATCGGAGCGTGGTGACCGACGCAGCGAGGTCGCGGTCGATCTTCGGCGGCGCAGCAGCCGAAGCTGTTCCGGTTCCCAGCCAGGATCGAACGCCAGTCTGGCGGCCTCAAAATCCCAGTCCGCGATTGCAAGGCAGCGAGCGCAAAGGCGATCTGGAGCGATGACCTTGTCGTCTCCGAGGAGGATCATGCCGGTCGCAAAATCGTCGGGAACAAGCCGGTAAGTTCGAGGTTTAGTGCGCTCATCATTGGAATTGGAAGGTTCACCATGAAAGCGCTCACATGGCACGGCAAGCATGACATCCGCTGCGAAAGCGTTCCTGACCCGCAAATTAAAGATGGTCGCGATGCGATCATAAAAGTGACCGCTTGCGCAATTTGCGGCTCCGATCTCCACCTCTTCAATGGCATCATGCCCGACATGCATAGCGGCGACATTATGGGCCATGAAACAATGGGCGAGGTTGTCGAGGTCGGTAAGGATAACAGGAAATTGAAGGTTGGAGATCGCGTTGTCGTACCATTTACGATTTCCTGCGGCGAATGCTTCTTTTGCAAACGCGGCTTCTATTCCGGATGCGAGCGTTCAAATCCTGATCCGTCGAAGGTCAAAAAGATGTGGGGCAACTCGCCAGCGGGGCTGTTCGGCTACACCCACCTGCTTGGGGGCTATAGCGGCGGCCAGGCGGAATATCTTCGTGTTCCGTTTGCAGATGTTGGACCGATCAAGGTTCCCGAAGAGTTGAGCGACGAACAGGTCCTATTTCTATCGGATATCTTTCCAACCGGATATATGGCTGCCGATTTCTGCAATATTCAAGGCGGTGAGACGGTCGCAATCTGGGGATGTGGCCCTGTTGGCCAGATGGCAATCAAATCCGCTTTCATTCTCGGAGCCGAACGGGTCATCGCCATCGATACCGTTGCCGAACGGTTGGCCCTTGCGCAAGCATCTGGCGCAGTCACCCTCGATTTCAGAAACGAGGATATCTATGACCAGATCATGGAGTTGACCGATGGCCGCGGCGCTGATGCCTGCATCGATGCGGTAGGGACGGAGGCTGACGCGTCGGCAAGCTGGGATTCGCGGATTGATCGGATCAAGGTTGCAACTTTCATGGGCACGGACCGCCCCCACGTATTGCGTCAGGCCATTCACTGCTGCCGGAATTTCGGTACGGTATCCATTGTCGGCGTTTATGGGGGATTTCTCGATAAGATACCGATGGGCTCGGCCATCAATCGCGGCCTGACCTTCAGGATGGCGCAAACCCCCGTTCAGCATTACATGCAGCTGCTCCTGGACCGCATTCAAAACGGCGAGATCGATCCGTCCTTCATCATAACCCATCGTGCCACGCTCGAGGACGGTCCGGACCTCTACAAGACCTTCCGAGACAAGGAGGACGGATGCATCAAAGTGGTTCTCAAACCTTAAGCCAAAGGAATGTCGCCATGACAAGCACAGCTGGGAAACAAACCAAGGGTTTGGCCGTCATCACCGGAGCATCAAGCGGCATTGGCCTCGAACTTGCCAAGGTCGCTGCCTCCAATGGATACGATTTGATCATTGCCTCCGACGAACCTGAGATCAATAACGTCGCGTCCGAAATCGATAAGCTTGGGGTCAACATAGAGGCTGTCGAAGCAGATCTTTCAACGATAGAAGGTGTTGATCGCCTCGTTGAAGCGATAGATGCCAATGGACGTTCGGTCGATCTGCTGATGGCCAATGCCGGGGTGGGTCTTGGTAAGGCCTTTCTCGATCAGGATTTTGCGCGGGTCCGGCGCGTGATTGACACCAATGTCCTTGGAACCACCTACATTGTCCAGCAAGTGGGCCAGCGAATGCGTTCGCGTGGGGCCGGCCGTATACTTCTGACCGGCTCGATTGCCGGTTTCATGCCAGGAAGTTACCAGGCCGTATACAACGCGTCTAAGGCCTTCATAAATTCATTTTCGTTTGCGTTGCGGGAAGAGCTCAAGGATACCCCGATCACAGTCACGTGCCTGATGCCCGGTGCGACCGAAACGCGATTCTTCGAGCGGGCAGACATGCTTGATACGGAGGTGGGACAAGCCGAAAAGGATGATCCTTCGGATGTAGCAAAGGCAGGATTCGACGCGATGATGGACGGCGAAGGGGATATCGTCTCGGGTTGGAAGAACAAGATCCAGGCGGCGGTCGCCAATGTTACACCTGCCGGTATGCTCGCATCCCAACATGCCAAGATGGCCGGGCCTGGCACAGGCAAGAGTTAAGAATGTGTCGGGGTCTGTGATGGTCCGTCGGGCGCTGGCCTCTGCTTTGAAAAAGAGGCGATCTTGGAGAAATTTCCTAATCGCCAATTGGCGGCTTTTCTCGAAGCCGGCTAGGCTGACCGTGGTGCAAGCGCCAATGCTCGAAAAAACGTGGAAGCGAAGCTCGAGAAGCCGCTGCCTGCCTTCCGCATGGTTTGAAGCTGATCCAGCGCGACGGTTGACGCTAGCCCGCACTCCTATGCGCCGCCTCGGAACCTCAACTCCAGCTTGGCGTTAGTCCGCAACGCGCAGTCCTCCTTTGGCGGGCTTTCTCCTATCGTAAAGGGATTCCATCATGAACGCACCCGTCGCGCTTATCACAGGCGCTGGCTCCGGAATCGGTCGTGCGACCGCAATGTGCCTGGCTCTCAAGGGATATGCTGTTGGTCTCCTCGGCCACAGCCCCGAAGAGCTTGATTTGACGGCCGCCGCGATTGCCGAGACGAATGGAAGCTTCCTGATCCTCAACGCCGATATCGGCAACGAAAGCATGATGCGTAAAGCTGTCCAGAACCTGGTCGGAAAATTCGGTCGGCTGGATGCGGTCGTCGCAAATGCCGGTATCAACGGTGTATGGGCACCGATCGACGATCTCAAGCAGGAGGAGTGGCAGCAAACGATAGATGTGAACCTCACGGGTACCTTTCTGACGTTGCATGTGACGATTCCGGCGTTGAAGCAAGCAGGCGGCGGTTCGATCGTGGTTGTGTCGTCGATCAATGGAACACGCACGTTCACCACCCCGGGGGCAACCGCATACACGGCCACCAAGGCAGCGCAGCTCGCGATGGTCCAGCAATTGTCCCTCGAGCTTGCGCGTCACCACATCCGGATCAATGCGGTTTGCCCCGGCGAGATTGAGACCAACATTGAGGCCAACACGGACCTGCGCGGTGAAAGGGAGACGGCAATCCCGGTTGTCTGGCCGGAAGGGCAGGTGCCGATCACCGGAGGGGCACCCGGCAAGAGCGATGATGTCGCCGAAGTGATCGCGTTTCTTCTTTCCGATGCGGCTCGACACGTGACCGGAACGCCCGTCTGGGTCGACGGGGGACAAGGGTTGCTGCGGTAATGGGTGGCGGGAAACCTCGAAAATACGCATGGGGCCCCCAATTTGCTTTGTCCTTTGTCAACTTCAGACTTTGGGCACCCGGGATCGAAAGTTTGAGTTTAAGGCTTGGGTCGACGGACCTTGCCATGGCGCCCGGGAGTGGCGGATGGTTCGACGTTGAAATCGAAGGTCACCATTTCGGCAAGCCCTATGGCTTCGTTCTGCCCGAGGGAAGGATAATTCCTGATCCGGCATCGCGGTGCCAGCTGAACGATGTCAGCGGCCCATCGGTTCTCGTTGACCCGACAGGATATGAATGGCGGGAAATCCGCTGGACGGGGCGTCCGTGGGAAGAAGCGATCATCTACGAACTTCATATCGGTACCTTCACAAAGGACGGGACCTTCAGGGCAGCCGCCGAGCGACTAGGACTGATCGCGGATCTCGGCATTACCGCGATAGAGATCATGCCACTTGCGCATTTTCCAGGCAGCCGCGGTTGGGGATATGACGGTGTGCTTCACTATGCCCCACACAACAGCTATGGATCTCCGGATGATTTCAAAGCCTTCGTGGACACGGCACATGGCCTCGGGCTCATGGTATTCCTTGACGTCGTCTACAATCACTTTGGACCAGAGGGCAACTTTCTGGCGCATTACGCCCCCTGCTTTTTTCATAGCGACGATGCGACCCCCTGGGGCCCGCGCATCGCCTTCGAGGAGGTGGCCGTGCGTCAATATTTTAAGGATAACGTCCTTTACTGGCTTGACGAATTTCGCCTTGATGGCCTGAGACTGGATGCCGTCGATCAAATCATCGACAATCGTAATAACCACATTCTAAAAGAGATCTCGGACGCTGTTCTAAGCTGCCAATTCGAGCGCCACATTCATCTGATCACGGAGAACCCGGCCAACGGAACCGATCTGCTCGCGCAGAGGAACAAACGGCGCCTTTTTTGCGCCGACTGGAACGATGATTTTCATCATGCACTCCACGTCGTCGTAACTGGAGAAAACACCGGCTATTACGCCCCATTCAAGGATGCCTCCTGGACGAAGCTGCGCACGGCCATGTCCAGCGGTTACGTAAGACAGCCTCGACAGGTCTTGGCGGGACAGCCAATTGAGCCTGAGGAAGTGGCTCCAACTTCCTTCGTGCATTTTCTACAGAACCACGACCAGGTGGGAAATCGCGCCAAGGGCGATCGTCTTTATTCCATGGTTGGCGAGGCGACGTTTCGGCTATTGACCGAGATCCTGATGCTGTCTCCGCAAATCCCGTTGCTCTTCATGGGCGACGATCACCTGAGCTCCAGACCGTTCCGGTTTTTCGCCGACTACCAAGGGAAGCATGCGCAGGCGATTCGCGAGCGACGACCCAAGGAAGCTGAGAACTTTGGCGCCGGTCGCCAAGATGTTGGACCGTCGACCATCTCGGATCCAATTGCTGTTGAAACCTTCCTGGAATGTCAGTTGGATTGGCAAGAGGCGTTTTCCAGCCACCGACTGCGTTGGCGCGAGTGGCTGTCACGGCTGATCAAGATTCGTCACGAGGCTATCATTCCCCGCCTCAGCACCGCCAGCGGTCATGCCGGCACCGTCGTGGATTCGCCCGACAGATGCCTGTTTATCGACTGGAAGCTTGGAGATGAGCAGCTTCAACTTCGCGCAAATCTATCGGATCGGCTGGTAGAAATAGATGAAATGCACGCCGCACAAATTTATCCGGCAACGGGGCGTAGGGAGGGCCGCAAACTTTCGCCAATGTCTCTACGTGTCTTTATAACCTCCTTGCACGCTGCGGCAGGAAAGCGGGCTTGAGCCACTCGCAAGCGCTGCCATCGGGGCTCAAAAAGAGCCGCCGCAAATCCGCCTCTGCGAGCCGGAGGCTGAAAATGCCCGTAGATAGAATAGACCTGAGCAGACGTCTAAGCTGGTGCGGCTATTGTTGCCTGTTTCGGACGGTTTAATCGCCAATTCTGCGACTTTAAGAGAGCGTCGATCACCCGCGTCGCCCCACCGCGTAGTACCGAGAAAAATTAACTTATACGCGAGTTTTGGCGGAACATTAGAACCTTGTTATGTGTTACGCGTGCAGTTGATCAGGGGAAGATTGGCCACTCTCGGTTGCTTCTGTTGATCCCAGGGAGTGCGCGCTCCTCCTTTTTGTCGTTGCCGGGACAGGGGTCTCGGCCGAAGTCTGGAGGAATATCCATGAATTGTTATCGAACTGCAGTTGCAGCCATGTCGCTTGGCTGCGCAATACTGGCCATGACACCACCTGTAGGCGCACTTGATCTTGGCGGCCAGAACGGGGTTAGCATTGGCAGCAATTCGAGCGGCGGACTGGCTGTATCTGTGGGCGGCTCCGATGGCGTGAACGCCAGCGTTGGGGGAACCCCAGCTGGCGGGCTTGGTGTTGACGCCTCGGTAGGGGGATCAAGTGGTATCCACAGCAACACCTCGGTTGGCGGCAGCAACAGCAGCGCTCTTGGTGTGAGCACGACGGCAAGCGTCGGTGGCTCAAGGGGCGTGAACGGCGACGTAAACGCCACTCTCGGCAGCTCCAGTCTCGCGACTGCAAGTACGAACGCCAGAGTTGGTTCGTCGCGAGGACTGACGGGGGACGTTGATGCGGAGATTGGCGGGACCAGACCTGTTACGGCGAGTGCAAACATTGGCGCCGGCGGCAACACACTTGCCAATATCCGGCTTGGATTGCCTGCGTCCGGTGGTTCCAACACTGCTGTAGATGACGCAAGCGCAAATGGCATCGCCAACCCTGGTACCGGCAATTCGACAAATAGTCCGCGAGAAGCACGCATGGCGAAGGCCATCAACGACATGTCGGCGGCAGATCGAGCAAAAGCAAAGGTGCGCTGCAAGGACGTCCTTCGCTCAGGCGGCTATGAAGCGAGCTTGACGAAACTCTGCCGGATGGTCCTCGCCATGCGTTGATCAGCAAATTGCGCCAAACAACAGCGTGGTGGCGGCCTTCCGCCGCCGCGTGACCTTGTCAGACAGATAAGGCGTCGACAAGGCGGTCGCCATGGCTGACGTTCATTGCCAGGGCCTATGCCAACCGAAGGTCCACCACTTTCGCCTTCTGCGAACCGCGAGCCTCTCCGACCTCGTAGGCAGCCTTCTGGCCATTGTGTAGATCGTCCAGGTCGGCGCGCTTTAGGACCGAATATGTACGAAGACATCTGCTCCACCGCCGTGAGGCCTTATAAAGCTATATCCTTTCTCGTCACTGAACCATTTAACGACGCCGAGCCCCATTTGCCTCTACTCCGTAACATTCGATCGAACGCTTTTCATTCAAGAGCGCTCTCCGTTCATTCGCGGATCTCTCCTTTTCCTGGGCATAGCCGCGACGTCAGTTATGCGTCGACACTGTTGCACCAGTCATTGTGCGGGAGTCCAGAATAGAAACGGTCAGCGCCACGGCGATGTCGTCGCCCATCAGCGGCTTCAACACACATCGGGATCTGTCGAAGCGGACAGGCAGGACGTTGCGATTGTATCCCGTGACGAATATGAACGGGACCCCGCGCTCAGCCAGCCTGTCTGCAAGCGGAAAGACCTCCTTTGCGTTGATCCGCACGTCCAGAACAGCCGCGTCCACCGTCTCTAAGTCGAGTGCCGCAAGGCCATCATCGATGTCGAAATAGGGTCCGATGACTTCGCTTCCCTGTTCTTCCAGAGTGATCCTCAGGGCGCTGGCCTGCAAATAATCATCTTCTATGACCAGAACGTGTTTTCCAAGAAGATCTGCGAAAAACATTACCCACCTCCCGAGCTTTGACCGCTTCCCATTCAGGCGGAATTGATCATCGAGGTCAATCAGATATTGCTAAAATAAAGCAGCTGTTCGCAAACGTACCAATCCCGAAGGTAAAGTCGGCCCGACATTGTATCTGGCCGTTGCCAGCCGATGAAAAGGCCCCGCTTGAACGCGGGGCAATTGGGGCATCTGACACTTGGGAAATACGGTCTCAAGCGGATGTCGAACATGCATCCGTGCCCTTTGTTCCATTAACCCCGCCGGACGGGGCTCGAAAAACCGTCGGAGCCGATCCCAGGCCTCGTGGCGCAGTGCGGGCGCCCGGATCTTTCTCATTGGGCCTGAATTAGGCTGAGGAGAATCGCCTCCCGGTTGCTGACGGCATTGTACCGGCTGGCATCGCACATCATACGTCAAATGACCTCACGTGACTTTCTGGAACTTCTTGGGAAAATACCGGTAAGGGCTCATTATCGGCACGTATGGACGCACGGCAAATGGTACGCTCCAGGGATCCCCCAGTCCTCGGCGATAGAATAGGGGAATAGACCACGTCGTGTTCGCCTTAAACGAGGGCATCGCCGCCGTCGAAAACGCGTCTGAACCTGCGTAGATATTCCCGCAAGGCGCTCTAAGTATGCGATAGTTTTAGGGAGGGTATCGCGTGACGAGTTCCAGTGGCCGGCAACAGACCAACGATGCAGCAAACTCTGCCGACCGGCTGAATGCCGGTGACGTGTCACCCGAAGACGTCGGAGCCCTGCTCGACGTTCTACTTGCGGCTCGTCGTGGCGACTTCTCGGTTAGAATGCCTTCCGACCTCACGGGAAAAACCGGAAAGATCGCCGATGCGCTCAATGACATCATCTCAGCGAATCAACGGCTCGCACAACAACTCGACCATGTTGGTGAACTGGTCGGACGAGCCGGCAGGACGAACACGCGGGTGCGCCTTGGACTATCGGATGGTTCCTGGGCGGCGATGGAGGGATCGATCAATCAGCTGATCGACGACTTGCTATGGCCAACCACAGCTGTCACCCGCACCATCACCGCCGTGGCAAAGGGCGATCTTCTCCAAACCGTGCCTCTTGATGTTGAGGGTCGGCCGCTCAAGGGAGAATTCCTGAGATCGGCCGACATCGTCAACACGATGATCAAGCAGCTAAACCTGTTCACCTCGGAAGTCACGCGCGTGGCGCGCGAGGTTGGCACCGATGGGAAACTTGGTGGGCAGGCGCAGGTTCCGGAGGTTACCGGCGTGTGGAAGGACTTGACCGAAAGCGTCAACTCCATGGCGTCGAACCTGACAGACCAGGTGCGCAACCTCGCCGACGTCACCATAGCGGTGGCGAATGGAGACCTTTCCAAAAAGATCACGGTCGACGTGAGGGGCGAAATCTTGCAGCTGAAGGAAGCGATCAACACCATGGTCGACCAGCTGCGCTCATTCGCCTCGGAAGTTACACGCGTTGCCCGTGAAGTGGGAACTGAAGGCAAGCTTGGCGGGCAAGCGCACGTGCCAGGCGTAGCCGGTACCTGGAAGGACCTGACCGACAGCGTCAACGCAATGTGCGGCAATCTCACCGCCCAGGTTCGCAATATTGCCCAGGTGACGACCGCGGTTGCGCGGGGTGACCTATCCCGCAAGATCACAGTCGACGTTTCGGGTGAAATTCTCGAGTTGAAGGAAACCATCAATACGATGGTCGATCAGCTGAACGGTTTTGCCGGCGAGGTGACCCGTGTCGCGCGGGAGGTGGGAACAGAAGGACGCCTTGGCGGCCAGGCACAAGTGCCGGGCGTTGCGGGAACATGGAAAGACCTCACCGATAATGTCAACTCCATGGCTTCGAACCTGACCGCACAGGTCAGAAACATCGCGGAAGTGTCCACGGCGATCGCAAATGGCGATCTGTCCAAGAAAATCACGGTGTCTGTTTCCGGTGAGATTCTGGAGCTCAAGGAGACGATCAACACGATGGTCGACCAACTTAACGCCTTTGCCTCTGAAGTGACCCGCGTTGCGCGCGAGGTTGGTACCGAAGGGCGCCTCGGCGGTCAGGCGAATGTGCGTGGCGCCGCGGGCACCTGGAAGGATCTGACAGAAAACGTCAACTCTATGGCCGGCAACCTGACAGCACAGGTTCGAAACATTGCGGAAGTCTCCACCGCGATTGCCAATGGCGACCTGTCGAAAAAGATCACCGTCGACGTAAAGGGGGAAATCCTGGAGCTCAAGGAGACGATCAACACGATGGTCGACCAGCTCAACGCTTTCGCTTCAGAAGTCACACGCGTGGCAAGGGAGGTCGGCACCGAAGGTCGCCTTGGTGGGCAGGCCAATGTTCGGGATGTTGCAGGTACCTGGAAGGACCTGACCGATTCAGTCAATTCCATGGCTTCGAATCTCACTGGCCAGGTTCGCAATATCGCCGAGGTGGCCACCGCTGTTGCCCAGGGCGACCTTTCCAAGAAAATCACCGTGCCCGTTTCTGGAGAAATCCTGGAGCTCAAGGAAACCTTGAACACCATGGTGGACCAGCTGAATGGTTTTGCTGGCGAAGTCACGCGCGTGGCCCGTGAGGTTGGAACGGAAGGAAGGCTCGGTGGTCAGGCGAACGTGCTGGGCGTTGCCGGGACGTGGAAGGACCTGACGGACAGTGTCAACTCCATGGCCGGCAACCTTACTGCACAGGTGAGAAACATTGCGGAGGTATCGACCGCAATTGCAAACGGCGATTTGTCGAAAAAGATCACCGTGTCAGTGTCAGGCGAAATCCTTGAGCTCAAGGAAACGCTAAACACGATGGTCGATCAGCTGAACCGCTTTGCATCGGAAGTCACCCGCGTTGCGCGTGAAGTGGGAACTGAAGGCAAGCTCGGGGGACAGGCGCAGGTGCCAGGGGTCGCCGGCACCTGGAAAGATCTGACGGAGAACGTCAACTTCATGGCCTCCAACCTGACGGGGCAGGTGCGCAATATTGCTGAGGTGACAACAGCAGTGGCGCGTGGCGACCTGTCACGAAAGATTACCGTCGACGTGAAGGGCGAGATCCTCGAGCTCAAGAATACTATCAATACGATGGTGGACCAGTTGAACGCCTTTGCCGGGGAGGTCACACGTGTGGCCCGTGAAGTCGGGACCGAAGGAAAGCTCGGTGGCCAGGCGCAGGTGTCGGGTGTCGCCGGCACCTGGAAGGACCTGACCGATAGCGTCAATTCGATGGCCGGGAACCTGACGGCTCAGGTTCGCAATATTGCCGAGGTTGCCACAGCGATCGCAAATGGCGACCTTTCTCGCAAGATCACCGTCGATGTGCGTGGTGAGATCCTGCTTCTTAAGGATACCTTGAATACGATGGTGGACCAGTTGCGGTCGTTTGCGGGTGAAGTCACACGCGTTGCACGCGAGGTTGGCACCGATGGGCGCCTCGGCGGCCAGGCCGTTGTTCCAGGGGTCGCCGGCACCTGGAAGGACCTGACCGACAACGTCAATCTTCTTGCTGCCAATCTGACCACCCAGGTTCGTAACATTGCAGAAGTGACGACTGCGGTCGCGCGCGGCGATCTTTCCCGCAAGATTACCGTCGACGTTAAGGGCGAAATCCTGGAGCTCAAAAATACCATCAACACCATGGTGGACCAGTTGAATGCCTTTGCCGGAGAGGTAACCCGCGTGGCGCGTGAGGTTGGGACGGAAGGCAAGCTCGGTGGTCAGGCGCAGGTGCCGGGCGTCGCGGGCACCTGGAAAGATCTGACAGATACGGTCAACGTCATGGGCGCCAATCTGACCGAACAGGTGCGAGGCATCGTCAAGGTCGTCACCGCGGTCGCCAACGGTGACCTCAAGCAGAACCTCACGGTTGCCTCCAAGGGCGAAGTCGCCGCGCTTGCAGAAACGATCAACAACATGACCAACACCCTTGCGACCTTCGCCGATCAGGTGACGAGCGTTGCGCGCGAGGTGGGTGTAGAAGGCCGCCTTGGCGGCCAGGCGAACGTGCCGGGCGCTGCCGGCACCTGGAAGGACCTGACTGGCAACGTCAATTTGCTTGCCGCAAATCTGACAACGCAGGTTCGCGCCATTGCCGAGGTCGCAACAGCCGTCACGAAAGGCGATTTGACACGCTCGATCAAGGTTGAGGCGCGCGGCGAGGTCGCGGAGCTCAAGGACAACATCAATACCATGATTGACAATTTGCGTCTCACGACCGAACGCAATACGCAGCAGGACTGGCTGAAAAGCAATCTTGCCCGTTTTACCAACATGCTGCAGGGGCAGCGCGACCTGACGCTGGTCGGAAAGATGCTCCTGTCGGAGCTCGCGCCGCTGGTCGGTGCGCATCAAGGTGTGATTTATCAGGTTGATGCCGAGGCGGATCGGCCGGTGCTGTCGCTTCTGTCCGTTTATGCCCAGGGAATTGAAACCACGCATCCTGCAAGGCTGGAATTTGGTGAGGGACTGGTCGGCCAATGTGCGAGCGATGCCAGAGCAATTGTTATTTCCCACCTGCCGCATAATGTCGTTCCAATCAGCTCCGGTGTCTTTTCTGTTCCACCGAGGAGCGCCGTCGTCCTGCCCGTGCATTTTGAGGGACAGGTCAAGGCGGTGATCGAACTTGCGTCCGCGGGAGCCTTCAGTGATCTCCAGCTGTCCTTCCTCGATCAGCTGACCACCTCGATCGGCATCGTGCTCAACTCGATCGAAGCGACGATGCAGACGGAAGGCCTCCTAAAGCAGTCCCAGCAGCTGGCGACGGAACTCCAGACGCAACAACGTGAGCTGCAGCAGACGAACGAGCAGCTTGAACAGAAGGCACAGCAGCTTGCGGAACGAAATGTCGAAGTCGAGGCAAAGAACCAGGAGATCGAGCAGGCGCGCCGGGCGCTTGAGGAAAAGGCGACCGAATTGTCGCTGACATCGAAGTACAAGTCCGAGTTCCTCGCCAACATGTCCCACGAACTGCGCACCCCGCTCAACTCCATCCTGATCCTCGGCCAGCAGCTTGGCGACAATCCCGAGGGCAACCTGTCGGGAAAACAGGTGGAGTTTGCAAAGACGATTCATGCGGCAGGCAGCGATCTTCTGAACCTGATCAGCGACATTCTTGATCTTTCCAAGATCGAGTCAGGAACTGTCTCCGTCGATGCCGAAGAAATTCGTATCAACACGCTTCTTCAGGTCATGACACGTCCCTTCAGACACGAAGCTGAAAACCGTGGGCTTTCTTTCTCCGTAGAGATAGCAGCCGATGTGAGCGACAGCCTCATCACGGATGCCAAGCGTCTGCAGCAGATCCTGAAGAACCTGCTGTCGAACGCGTTCAAGTTTACCACCGAAGGCGGCGTGATCCTTCGCGTCGCGATGGCGGCAGGAGGGTGGTCGCCAGATCATCCGACCTTGCAAGGGGCAGCGTCCGTCATCGCTTTCGAGGTCGCCGATAGCGGCATCGGGATAGCGCCAGAAAAACAACGGATTGTCTTCGAAGCCTTTCAGCAGGCGGATGCTTCGACGAGCCGCAAGTACGGGGGGACGGGCTTGGGGCTTGCCATCAGCCGCGAGCTTGCAAATCTGCTGGGCGGGGAAATCCAGCTTCGAAGTGCTCCCGGAACGGGAAGCACATTCACGCTTTTCCTGCCGCTTGCCTATGCCGGCGCGACTGCCTCGCGGATCGTGGCTGAACTTGGCAATGTCGTGCAACTTGCCGATATAGCAGCCCTGAGGCGCAGCGAAACGCCGTTGGAGAAGCTGCTTGACGATCGTGACGACGTCAATGACGGCGACAGGGTGCTCCTCATCGTTGAGGATGACCAGCATTATGCGCGGGTTTTGACGGACCTTGCTCATGATCAGGGCTTCAAGGTCATCGTCGCCCAACGCGGTGCGAACGCCTTGACGTTGGCGCAAGAGTACAAGCCAACAGCCATCTCGCTCGATATTTTCCTTCCCGACATGCTGGGTTGGGGCGTATTGAGTCAACTCAAGCAAAATGTGTCGACCCGTCACATCCCTGTGCAAATCATCAGCCTGGATGAAGACCGCCAGCATGGCCTTGCGCGCGGCGCGTTTGCTTTCTTAAGCAAGCCGACGTCGCCGGAAGGACTTGGAGAGGCTCTTTCGCGTTTGAAGAACTATGCCGGATCGCGCCGCAGGAGGCTTCTGGTCGTCGAGGACAACGAAGCAGAACGCGTCAGCGTCCTGGCATTGCTCAGCCATGACGACATCGAAATTGAAAGCGTTTCTTGCGGCAGCGATGCCCTGGCCGCGTTGAAACGCGATCCGGCAGACTGCGTCGTCCTTGATCTATCACTTCCCGATATGTCGGGCTTCGATGTGCTCGAAAAGATACGCGACGACGGTGAAATCGGCGAGGTGCCAGTGGTCGTCTTTACCGGTCGCGAACTATCACCAGAGGAGGATAGCCGTCTGCATAGCATGGCGCGCAGCGTCGTTGTGAAGGGCGTGGAGTCACCAGAACGGCTGCTTGACGAGACTGCGCTTTTCCTCCACCGCGTCGTCGAAGACCTTCCGGTCGAGAAGCAGAAAATGTTGAATGATCTTCATAGCTCGGACGATGACCTCGTTGGTGAGACGGTCCTTCTCGTCGACGACGATGCACGCAACATATTTGCCCTTAGCAGCGTGCTTGAGCGACGTGGAATGAATGTTTTGACCGCGACCACAGGGAGCGAAGCGATCGCCATTCTGGAAAAGAAGCCCGGCGTCGCTATCGTGCTGATGGATATCATGATGCCGGGCATGGATGGCTACGAGACTATGACGGCGATCCGGGAACAGCCCCGATTTCAGCGGCTGCCAATCCTGGCACTGACTGCAAAAGCCATGAAGGGTGACCGCGAAAAATGCCTGGATGCTGGCGCATCTGACTATCTCGCAAAACCGGTCAATACTGAGCAGCTGCTTTCTGTGCTGCGCATGTGGTTGCATCGATAGGAGGCGGCATTGGACAAGGTCAATATTCTCATCGTCGACGATCTGCCGGCCAAGCTCTTGAGCTACGAGGTGATTCTCCAGGATCTCGGCGAAAACGTCGTCAAGGCGCAGTCCGCCAGGGAAGCGTTCGAGCTTTTGCTCCGCAATGACATCGCAGTCATCCTGGCTGACGTGTGTATGCCGGAACAGGACGGATTCGAGCTAGTCAGCATGATCCGTGAACACCCCCGCTACCAGCACACCGCCATCATCTTTGTCTCCTCCGTGATGATGACAGAGCCAGACCGGCTAAGAGGTTATGAGGCGGGAGCTGTCGACTATGTTTCCGTTCCGATCGTTCCTGAGGTCCTGCGTGCAAAGGTCAGGGTGTTTACCGAGCTTTACCGCAAGAGAAGGGAACTCGAACGGCTCAACAACGAACTGGAAGACCGGGTTCGTCAGCGTACCGCAGAACTGGAAGCCTCTTCGGCTGAACTGCGTCAATTGAACGAAGAACTCGAACACCGTATCGAGCAACGCACACGCGAGCGCGAGGAGGCACTCGCTCAACTGTTCGAGGCAAGGAAGATCGATACGATTGGTCAGCTGACCGGCGGTGTCGCACACGATTTCAACAACCTCCTCATGGCCATACTTGGGAGCCTCGGCTTGTTGGCCAAGCGACTTCCTGCCGACAACCGCAGCGAACGACTGCTCGGCAATGCAATCCAGGCAGCCGAACGCGGCGCGGCCCTGACCCAGCGGCTTCTCGCTTTCGCCCGTCGCCAGGAGTTAAAGCCGACGACCGTCGACTTCCAGCAGCTGTTTGCGAGCGTCGAGGACCTGATTGGCAAGGCGGTTGGCCAGGGCATCGACATCAAGCTCCACGTCGCTCCCGATCTTCCAAAGATTCTGGTCGATGCAAATCAGCTTGAACTCGCGCTGCTGAACCTCTTCGTCAATGCTCGCGATGCGATGGATGGGGCAGGAACGATCGAGCTGTCCGTTGACTCATTGGACCGGACGCCGGCTCTTGGTGAGACACCGTGCGTTCGCATCCGCATCGACGACAACGGTGCTGGAATGGACGAGGCCACACTTGCCCGGGCCACGGAGCCCTTCTTCACGACCAAGGGTCCGGGGAAAGGAACGGGTTTGGGGTTGTCGATGGTGCAAGGGCTTGCAACGCAATCTGGCGGCGCCTTCGAGATTGCGAGCCAGAAAGGGACCGGAACCTCGGTCACCGTATTTTTGCCAATCGCAGACGGGGCATCAGATACCCGACCAGAGAAAGACCACGAGCGGGGAGAGGAGGCAGCCACTGCCAGGAGGGCACTTGCCGTGCTGGTGGTTGATGACGATGCCCTGGTCAGTATGGGAACCGTGGCGATGCTCGAAGATCTCGGTCATCAGGCGGTCGATGTAACCTCAGCCTCACAGGCCTTGCAGTTGCTTGCGCGCGGTGACCGGTTCGATTTGATCATCACCGACCATGCCATGCCGGGAATGACAGGGGCGGAGCTGTCGCGCATGGTTGCCTCCTCCTTTCCCGATCTCCCGATCATCCTGGCCTCCGGCTACGCTGAATTGCCAGATGACCAGGGACTTTCAGATTTGATCAGACTGACCAAGCCGTTTACCCAGGAGCAGCTCAAGACGGCCATTCAGCGGGTCGTTGCTTTCAAGGCATCGGCGGCCTGAACCGATCGGTGTGCCATCGCTATCCGGGTTCGGGGAATTGCTCGCCGATCAACCGTCTCTTTATGGCTGTTGATGCTTGGCAGCCATTGCCTCTGGCAGAACACGCACGCCGGCTACGGTCAACATTCCATTGATCTCCCTCCTGCAGGAGGTGATCGAGTGCGATCGGCAGCATCGAGGCGGCCAGCCGCTGCATTTCACCATCCCTGCCCAAGTGAAATGCCCAGGCCAACAGCTGAGCCAAATTTCTGATGATCAACGATCTGGGCCTTTGATGTACCCGCATCGAAAGCCTTGCCATTCACCTTGCTTAGATTCCCTTGCACCGCGCGATGACCGGGGTCCAGTTCGGTTGGCAGCGAAATCCTGGCGGAATCCGCGAGGCTTTCCGTTTCTCGTTCGAGTCTCTGTGATCACTGACCATCATGCCCGCGAACTGCTTCACGGTTCCCATATTGAACAGCTTTAGGGCCCCCCGCGGTTGGTCATGTGCAGCGAGGCGTATTCTCGCAAAGCCCGCAAACCGGAAGGCGCCGAAGGGTTATAAGGCGACAATTCGCTCGGAGCCTTCCGGTGTCCCTCAGCAGGACCAGCTCATGTTATGAAGCTTTAGCGTGTCTGGGAAGATCGCATTGCGATACAGTCTTGTACCGTACAAAGGTGGCCGAAACAGTCTACGTCGGCAAGGCTCGATATATCAGCCAGTGGACTACGGCCGGTCTTCAGTGAATGGTGATTGCCCGACCAGGAACCGAGGCTTCTTCTGCAGCAAGGCCCTTGAGTGCGACGATGACTTCATCAAGTGACCAGCCGACGCTGAGGGCGTGGTCGATCATCGCGTGAAATTCATCACCAAGATAGTCCTTGCAATCATCAAGGCGATCTGACGAGACAATGATTTGCTGTGTGTATACGATCTTTGCCATGGCCATTTCCTTTTCGTCAGCCATAACAAACATGTCAGGATATGGTTCCCGCGAATGAGTTCCGGCCGCAATTGCCGTTCCATTTGCAAGCGGCCGTTCACGAGTCGAGATAGTGGTGTTGCGTGAAGGATCGCTAGTGCTCAAGTGGCTAAGACGGTGCCGATGGTGCGACGGTCTCGCCAGGCGAGAAGCGGCGCCGTTGTTACGTCACATTCGGATCGACTTTCGTGACCTCGATGATCCGTAGGCGTCAGCGGTACTTGCTGGTGTTGGCACCGGCTGCGTGGCTTGTGCAGGACTGTCCTTAACGTCGGCACGCTTTACCGGCCGTGCCAATGGATTTTCCGCCACACGAATAACAAATTCCCCGTTGCAATCCCCCTCCGATGCGTCAAGGCGTCGACAGCATCGATGATCGTCGATGGGAAACCTAGTTCATTCAGCCGGCGTGCCTTGCGGCGGTTGATTGGCCTTCCGCCTACATTCCAGGCCGCATGCCCGCATGTAGATTCATGCCATTTGGCCATAGTATCCCCTCACTCCATTTGGAGCAGGCACTGTCAGGCTGAGCTGCCAATGCCCGGCCGCGTGGATGGATTAGCGGGGCTAGGCTTTGGGCACTGATTCCGACCGGGGTGCAATTTCGTCCAGTCCGGGAGCAGGCTTATCAGCGTCCATTAGTGGGTCGCGTCGATAGGAGCGGACCCGTGGGGTAGACTTCTCGAGCTCGCGGCTTTTGCGGGCGGCATTGACAGCAACATCCAAGGTTTGCGGATCGGTTGCCGTTGTAGGAACGGATCCTCCTAACGCTGCATGTCCGCGTTCGTTGATATCCCAACCCTCATTGCGCCAAAGATCAGCGCGCTCGTCCATATCGATACTGCCGTCATCATCGAGAATTTCATGAGCGCTTTCGTATGTCGCATCATCAACCTGAACTGACACCAGATATCCGCCTCGACGCAGACCTTCGGCGTAGAAGGCCCGATCTTCGTCCGGGAAGAGCCAGTCGGAAAGGCCCCCCCACCAGCCGCCAGGCTCGCGCTGGCGATTGTCGGTGTCGGCTTCATAACCTGGCATGAAACGAATGCAGTCTTCCGGCAGCCCGATGTCCTTAAGTCGCTTAACAGCGCTTTCGGCCTCCGTGCGATCATCAAAAAGTGCGCTGAGCGTGCTGAGAGCGCCGTTGGGTACCTGAGGCGCGCTTTTGTTTTCGATGGTGGTCATTATCTCCTCCGCTGATTGGCCTCGGCGATAGACGCCGTCTGCATGGGAAACCATACCGTGGCCAAACTGTTCCGTGGCGGCTGCCGGCAGTTTCAAGGCTTGCAGACAGTACAGAAGCTCGTGAGCTGACCTAGTCCGATGGTCTGCGGCGGATTACCGCGATACCGTTTTCCTGTCATTCGTAACCGAAGGAAGAGGGAGGCTCCAAGTGTCTCGGAGCTGCGCCCCATTTAGAGACTTAGGCTGCTAGCCTTGACCGACAAAGCTCGGTCAGCGCGCTGATCAGCGACACAAACCCTCATTGTGCAATGATCAAAAAGTCGTCGACGCGGCTCTTGACCCTCATCGAGGCTGTCCTGTGCTTTCATCACAAGCCTGGCAAAACGCGTAGAACCGTTGGAACCGGAGCATGCTTGCGTGGCTCTTTTGTAAACCCGAGCCGACGCTCTACCAGATGTCTGGTCATTGGTGGCGTGCAAATGCCGGCGACTACAGACGCTCAGACTTAAGTCTGATGCCTCGGACTGAAGTCTTAATTCTGGAACACTACCTGCATTTGGAGGTTCTCTTGCCGCAACGAAAAAACGCCTTTAAAGGAGGAAATAAAATGAATATCAAAGCACTAGGAATTGCAGGTGGTATCTTGTTGGCGTCGACGTGTGCCTTTGCGCAGTCGTCGACGGTAACAGGAGCTGCCGGTGGCGCCGCAACGGGAGCGATTGTCGGCGGCCCGGCCGGCGCGGCTGTCGGCGGTATCGTCGGGGGTGTTGCCGGTAGCCTGCTTGATCCCCCGCCACAGAAAGTGGTGACTTATGTTCAGCAAGCTCCTGCGCCAACGGAACGTGTCGTGGTGAAGGAAAAGGTCGTCGTCGGGCAGCCCCTTCCCAAGACGGTTGTGGTGACCCCGATTCCAGATGATCCGAAATACGCATACGCAATCGTCAACGATGAGCGCGTCATCGTAGAGCCTTCCTCCCGGAAGGTAATCCAGGTCATTCAGTGACCGACCCGCGGCAATAGCCGCCCATTTCTGAAAACGAGGGCACGCATGCAACGCATTAGATGCGGCGGGCAGCGCGTGCCCCAATGTCTTGGAGATTGATATGAAGAGCAACCACCTGACCCTGATCTTGGCAGCGCTCTCGCTTAGCGTGTCGCCGCTTGCAACAGTTCCGGTCGCTGCCCAGCAGGACGCCGCGCAAGGCAGTGGGCAAACTCAATCCGGCTCGCAAACCGGCAACCAGTCCGGAACACAATCGGACCCGCAGTCTGGCTCGAAGTCTGGAATGCAGTCTGGTCAGTCCCAGTCAAGCTCCAGTTCTGACTGCACTCCAGACGCATCAGGAGCCTGCCCAAAAGGCAAGAGCCAGTCGTCCGAACAGAAATCGGGCGAGGGCACGAATATACAGAAGGCTCAGCAGCCGTCCAACGACAAATCCTCGTCCGGTGGCAGTGCGTCCGGTAAGTCTTCGACAGAGACGAAGTCGAAGTCCGGTAGCAGCGATAGTAGCGGCTCGGCAACCTCCGGCTCGAAGAGCAGCACGCAAACTTCCAAGCCTGCAGACGGTTCTGACAGCAGCAACACCACCCAAGGCGACACTACTTCAAAGCCGTCTGGCGGTCAGAATTCATCGACCACCAGCGATAGCTCTTCCGGGACTAACAACAACACCAAGACTACAAACCAGACCACCAACAACAAGACCAACGTCAACGTCACCGTCGAGCAGCAGACCGAAATTCGCCAAGTGGTCAAAGAAGTCCATGTCCAGCCTGTGAACGAGGCGGATTTTACGGTCTCCGTCGGAACCAGGATTCCAAAGAAGGTCCACCTTGAACGGCTGCCGCCGCGCGTTGTGAAGATCGTGCCGGAGTATGAGGGCTATCGCTTCTTCCTTCTTGCGGATGGCCGGATCGTCATCGTCGATCCCGATACTCTCGCGATCGTCTACATACTCACGGCCTAGCAGGCAGCCCTTGGCGGTGCGTTATCGCGCCGCCAGGGGCGCAGGAGAAAAGCATTGATCCATCCAGAAGATGAGCCATCCGGTATTGCTTTTCCGGTCATCGTCATCCTGTTTGCCATGCTGGCCATCGTTGGCAGCCTGATAATGACGTCGGGCCACGCAACGACGACGAGAGTATGGATTCCTCCGTCTCAGGCCACCTCAGGATGACGGACGGAGACTTGCGCGGTCGCAATAACACAACGAGCTTCCTACAATTCCAACGTTGTGCTTGGCGCGCGGCCAAGGTCACGTCCAACTTTTAAGAGCGACCCGACGCGCCGCGCGTCGGGTCGCAAAGTCAGCGGTTGTTGCCCGAGCCCCAGTTGCCACTCGGCGCTGACTTGTGCAATGAGCCGCCAGTCCTTCGAGCTCAGTGAAAAGATGTACGTGCTCTTGGCAAATTTAATGCCGGCTCAGGAAATTGTGTGATCAGTAGCTCTACGAGCTCTTCCTGAGTGTGGTGGTCGCGATTGAAAAACGTGATCGCCGCACTGCAGATTACCTCGGATGTTCGTTCATCGACCCTGGCCTTGTAATGTTGGTACCAATTCTGAGCAGCGTGCGAGAGTATTGCCATATCGGTGTCATGAAGACCTCTGACCAGCATTCCTTACCTCCCGGATCACAAGCGGCCGCAGGCGCACGATGAGTTGACGCCATTGATTGCCGCTGCTCATTTCCGGCTGAAGTCTACGCCGCCTTTGATAAGGAGTGTAAGTTGGACCAAGGTCCCGTGCGCTAGCGTACAAACGACGTCTTGTATGGCGCAATAGCGCGATGGCGCTGCAATGGCGCAGGATCCGATAAACCGTGGCGTGCTTGGCCTTAGATAAAATATGCGGGCGCGAAAATGCTAGAGGCCGGAGTCAGTGCTGCGCCCTCGCGTCATGAGGGAACAAGAAGCCAGCGTCTTGGTTAGTTTCTGAGAAAGGAGATTTCCAATGGGTATCAACGAGGCGAAAGATGGCGCTCCCGGCACGACTGATCAGTCGCCGCGCTGGGAGGGCCCGCAGGAAAACAAGCCGCGCGGCTATCTTCCTGCTAAAGATGATCCTGACGAAGCGCAGGATGCAAATGGGGAAACAAACAGCAATCCCTCCGTGAAAAAGATATCGGACGGGCTTAAGCAAAAAGGCGATTGAACTCCCGACGTGGGCGAACCGCGACGTGTCGCGGGCCTAGCCATTAAGCGTTCGATAGGTGGGAGAGGCTTGTTCCGTAGGCCTCGCAATTGTCAGGTGGCGCCCCAATCGTCGCTCCCGCCTTGCGCGCCTTCAGTGGCAAGATCGGATTTGATCTCGTCGGGCGACGTTAGCCCCAATGGGAACTCTGCGGCGCGTCCGGTGTTGGGAGGTCTTCGGTTGACTTATGAGATTGGTGTAGACGTTTTGACAGAGCAGATAACAGGACGAGTAAGACAGTTTGGTGCGCTTTGTCTGCGAACAATGTCGGATGGCCCCGAAGTGCTTCTCATTACCACGAGAGAAACAAAGCGCTGGATGATTCCGAAGGGTTGGCCAATTCGTGGGTTGGCCCCGAGGAAGGTCGCCAAACGCGAGGCGTGGGAGGAAGCGGGAGCAATCGGTAAAGTGCAACGAAGACTGTTCGGCAAGTTCCGATATGCCAAGGTGCTAGTCGATGGGCAGGAAGTAAGACCACTCGTCGAAGTTTACATTCTGAAGGTTCGCCGCCTCAAGAAGCATTTTCCGGAGATGACGCAGCGCGATCTCATATGGTTGAAGCCTGCTGAAGCTGCCAAGCGCGTCAATGAACCGGAACTCAGAAAGTTGTTGCTATCCATTGATCGTAAGGTGGATGGCCGCCCTGTCGCCTAGCCCCCGCTTAAGAAGCTGTGGAGTTGGGCACAGTCCGATCAAGGGTAGTGAATGCTTAATCCAGTCGGCGTTTCAAAGGCTTTTCGGCCGTTGGTACGTTGCCTCCTGTCGACGAAGGAACCCGTTTAGCCTTCCACGGAGCGGCTTTGGCCGGCCAGCTCTTTTGCGGGTTTTCAGCATGTGTGGCATAAGCGCGCTCTGCGGCCGCAAGCGCGCCATTGAAGTCGGCGGATCGTCCAGCGAAGCTTGCGGCTGTCCCATCTGAGGCGACAAGTCGCCATCCCCAAGGCCGACTGGCTGTGACGTTGCCTCCGTCGCAAGCGATCGAACCGATATAGTTGCCCGCATCAACGAGATGAAAAATGTCGGGGTCCGCTGACGGCACGACGTCCAGTCTTTTCATCTTTGTTGTAATCATGGTGGCGGCTCCCGACGAATTCCAAGTGCCCAAACCTGTCCTGACAGCAAATGTTCCTGAAACGCAGCACGTCGCAACCGCAATTGAAGATCGGCTCTAGTCTGAGATCTGCGCAGCACTTGATTGTCCATCCGTCTCACGCTCCCGGAATCGTACGATTACGTACTAAGCCTTTCTGATGGCTGAGTGAGGAAAAGAGAGAGGCGTATTCTTCAACATGTCCGTCGATGGTTCATCCCTGTGATAAGGAGCGTCACGATGACTTACTTCAAAGATCCGAATCTGCCACGCAATACCGCGCGCCGACGGTTTCTCGGCGTGTCGGCTGCTGCTGGCGCTCGCCTTGCAAGCGTGGCGGCCCTTGCCATGGCAGCGTCCTCTCTGCCCGTGAGAGCCGAGGGCCTGCATTTGGGTTGGGGGAACGGCAATGGGAACCCTGGCGGAAATGGAAATGGGAAGGGCGGCGGTGCGCAGTGCTTTCTGCGTGGGACGTCAATCCTTACGGATTGCGGCGAAAAGCGTGTCGAGGACCTGCAGACGGGGGATCGCGTTGTTCTTCTGGAAGGAGAAACCAGCCCTATCAAGTGGGTTGGTCGGCAGGTATTTACGAAGCGAGGCTCGTGCTGGCAGGAAGGCGTCGTACCGATTCGAGTGGCACGTGATGCACTGGGCGATGGCACGCCACATTCCGATCTCTACCTGTCACCCGGCCATGCTCTGTTCCTGAATGGCGTACTTATCCGGGTGAAGGATCTCGTAAACGGCACAACAATCGCGCCGATCGCACCGCGCGACGATATGACGATTGAGTATTACGCCGTCCTGCTCGCGACACACCAAGTAATCCTTGCTGAAGGCGCTGCGGCAGAAACCTTCCACCCCTCTGACAGCAATCGCGATAATTTCGGAAATTTCGCGGAATATGAACGCCTGTATGCTGGTGAGCTACGCGAGCCGATGACATCCTATGCGACGGTTCTGGGCGAGGAAGGCGGATGGCAACATCTGAAAGCCCTTCTTCTCCTCGGCGCCTCGCCTCTGGTGCCAATGCGTGATCCGTTCGAGGATGCCTGCGGGAAGATCAATGCGCAAGCCAAAGAGCTGTCGGCTTAGACGAAATCGCCGCGCGGCAGGGAGTCAGGGGAACTGAGAACGCGAGTTGTTCGTTTCCGCTATTCCTGCCCTGACCCATCCAACCAACGCCCTCCTTCATCGGGTTTTTGCCGATTGGTTCGCTGGCGTACCGGAACCCGGCAACTCGCTGTGCGTTTTTTTGGCAGGACTTGAACGCTCTAGTTCAAACCCACCTTTCCACGTCATCAACTAGCCCGCTTCTTTGTGAGCGGGCTTTTTTCCGGCCGTTGCTAGCTGGCCTTTCGCATCTCAGCCTGATCGTCGGGGAGAATGTGCATCCCGGCTTCATGCGCCGCATCGACGAAGGCGCCGCGGGCGGTTTCGGCTGACACGTACCAGTCGATAGCCTCCATCGACCGCCACAGTGCATTATTGTACTTCTTGCCGCCCCCCGGCCATTTCCCGCCCAATAGCATTTTGACCAAATCCTGCACCGTATCGGCGCGTTGATACTGGCCGAGCCCATTTATTTCTACGGCGAGTGGCTTGATTGGGACGGGAAGGTCTATGTTCATGACCGTGCACCATTAACAACGGCAGAATCAGAAAATGGTGAAGTGATTCTGCCTCGTCTAGGTCCGGCGAAAATAAATGTTAGCACAACTAAAAATACAGTTCTAGAATGAGCGGACTTTCGGGACCGCTCTCCCGAAAGTGCACTCGTGAACTTGGCCCCCTTGCGCGCTGGCCCGCCATGGGGGCCTTCCATTATAAAACCGGGGCGAAAAATACATTAGCGGAACTACAGATAACGGCTTAAAATGAGGAGGCTTTCGGGACCCTCGGAAGCCCACATACACACCATGGGAAACTCGCCCCCGTTTGTTACCCTCCAGTGGGAGTCTCCTGTCGAAACCCTGGGCGCCGCGCGGGCTCATCCAAAAGAGGTAGGAACTAACGCGCGCCCTAATCCGTTTGAAGTCGGGCTTTGCGCATCTTCCCAGCCGCGAAGCCTCAATGCTCTATTGCCCCTGAAACCGCGACTTCCGGGGTTCAACAACTCCAACCCCGCTTCCTTCAGCGGGGCTTTTTTTCTCTTCGCGGGGCTTTTTTGGGCCGCAGCGTCGGGGGCTTCCCGGTTCCCGGCCATACTGCCCCAATTGCAATGGGGCATTATAGCGCTCACCTTCTAAGCCTACTAAGGGCCTTCATAATCGTAGTAATGGGATGGTTCGTGGCGCGACCAGCGTGTTCTTAGCGAAAGGCTCCGGGTTGATCACCAACCGGAGCCTTTCGTTTGGGTCACCCGATATGCCTGTGTGTGGGGAAACCGGGACAACCTAAATCGCATTCTCTCGCTTTAGTGTCCGCTAATCAAGTCAACTTGGTTGACCCATTGGCGAACTTCAATGAAATCCGGTAGCAGCCTCTCAGCCATTCTCGGCCCATGAGGCGACCCGAGCCACTTGCCTTTCATCGGACCGTGCGGCTGTAGCTGAATTCCCCAAGGTCAATCTCCCGTCAGTCCCAGACCAGTCGTTATCCGTCGGGACTGTCGTCGATCTTCGTTTGGCGCCTTCTATATTTGGGTTGGTAGTCGCTCACTTTTGATTTTGGGATCGAACCTCCCCGTTCCAATCACTGGGAGACGCGACTTCTCGTTCATGCGCTGCCGATGCCCGGACGCGAAATTAACCGCCACTTTTATTGGGATCGACGAGGCGCGTTTTTGCGCAGATATAGCCTTTACCGTCGTTACTACAGTAGACAACGCTCCTGGTCTTGGAGTCGACAATCCAAAAAGAGAGCGCATTGACTTCTCGATGACCACCCGAGGTCTTGATAGTCGCATCAGGCCCAATTTCTAGACCCTGTGCGCGGATTGTGCTGCATGAAACGGATACGACAGTAGGGCTCCGCTGGGTCCGGCCATCGCAGCGATAGATCGCTTTTGACTGCCGATCGATGATGTCTGCCTTTATAGTAGTAGTAGATCCGTCGCTGCCCGGGTCAATGTAATCCATAGGAAATACTTCCAGAATATCAGCAGTGACTACATTTGGATATAATAAACCTATGCTTGCAGAAAAAAATGCCAGTTTTAGGAGTATAGCGGGCATTGAACCCTCCATTTAAACTGGACCAACTCTGGCAATGTACTTCTATTATTGTTTCCAGTCGCTCGTTTTATTTCAAAAATTCGCGATTTAATCGATGTTTGGGGCGAGTCTGGCTCGTGGGGCGTGCTCACTAGATCACCTAGTTCGAAGGCGGCGGCAAACGTGGCCCGAACTCCTAGTAGTTCCCTCAGCAAGCCAATGAGGTTGCCGTTTGACCAGGGCGGCGTAGGCCATTCGCTCTGTCGGGAGGGGCATCATGGCTATCGCAACTGGTCTGAAATCGATATCAGACGGCCTTGGCATGCCGCTCCCAATCACAGCAGTCGTTGCGACGGCCGGTTTCGTTGCGAAGCGATCAATTTAAGAAAAAGGGCCCCGCTGTCGCGGAAGCAGGGCAGTCGCGCCTAATACCGCAAAGCTTACCTCCAAGCGCGATCAGCACCAGATGGACTAAGGTCCTAATCTCCGCTGGATGTGCTCGAAATTCAGATCTGCGGAATGAATGCTCGTGTTTGCCGACGATGGCTATCGATGAACATCGTTAGGTTTTAACTTCACATGCCTTGGACAGCATTGACCAACCGTCTCATGTCCGTCGGCTTCCCAAGATTAGGAACATCAGCAAAGACGGCATGCCTCGCAAGCTCTGCCGCATCAAGAGCGGCCGCGAGAATGAACGGTACCTCCAGCGACTTCAAAAGGAGCGCAACAGGTGTGACAGTCTCGCTTCCCAGTGTGAAATCCAGAACTATTGATGCCGTTAGCCGAATGACCGCTTGTAGGGCCCAAAGCCGCCAAGAACCGTGTCGCTTTTACCAACGCATTAACCGCCCTCTTTTGCAATCTTGAGAAAGGCCGGAACCGAGGTAGGCCCTAAAAAAAACGGGCTTCTGCGGCAATTGCTACCACCGATAGAAACTCAGGGGCTGCACGTCGATTTTGAACCGCATCTAAGGTCGCTCTATCGAGATTGCGGCTTTCAACCATCAGAGGCAGGCCTCATTCGGCTGAAGTGACGCAAGGGAATTCTATCGCCCATACCCGCAAAAGCCCTAAGCAGACTGGCGGTTCGCGCGGAGGCCTCCCTGAGGAACAAGCCTTACACTAGGACGTTATTGGGGAAGCCGGGCGTAAGTGTAATCGGAGCGCGGTGCTCTCCTTCCCCCGGGTCTCCTGGGGTCGCTTCCAGCCTTCGAGTTGTGACGCAGGGTTCAAATCCCTGCCCCGGCTGCCAAACACCGATCTAAACACACTGTGTGCATCGTTGGCTTCTACAGGTCTCCCCCGCAGGGCACCCCTTTTCGGCGGCGGCATCAGATTTAATTAGGCGCACTAAACATAGGGTTCTAAAATGAGCGTGCTTTCGGGATCGGACCCCCGGAAGCCTACACGCAAAAGCCATGGGAAACTTGGCCCCCCGCGTTTACCCTCCAGTGGGGGCCTTTCTTAAACAAAAGTATATTAGCGGACGCAAACATAAGCCTGTAAAATGAGAAGGCTTCCGGAGTTGTGAACCGGAAGCACCCCAAGCCGAGGAAAGAATGGCCCTGCTGCTTACACCCCTCCGCATCGGGCCACTTTTCAAAGTCCGCCTCAAAGACCCCCCGGCGACCGGCCGAGGGACGGCAAAGAATACATTAGCGGAAGCAAAGATAACGTTTAGAATGCTGCCGCTTTCGGGATTTACAACCCTACCCTGGAAGCATTTCGGTGGCTCCCACATACTCCTGTTGTGGGGGCCATCTAAAACAAGAAAACTCGCCTGGCCGAGGTTAAGATGCAGGACGGCTGCTGAAGAAGCCGCCGTTCCAACAGCAGGAGCGTTTGGGACCGAGTTTAAGACCTCTGCTGCCTCAACGACGAGAATGATCCTTCTCGCAAGATCTCGCGTAGTGGCCGTAACAGACCGCCCCCCATAGACAGTAAAGTGTCACTCACCAGCGGTCCCAAACGTGTTGAAAGTCTACTCACTCGGCGGAAAAGACCTAGAGTTCGGTGGCGATCGGGCCTTTGTGTGAGGGGTTTGGACGCTTTCTCAAGGGAACCACTGCTCATTTCAGCCATTTCTGGCCCATGAAGATCGGTCGTAGCTTTCTCGTCATGTCGGAAACAGTCGCATGGCTCGCGGGCCATAGCTTTGTCCTAGCAACTGCCCTCGGCGTTGTGATCGCCTGGACCAGTTTGGGATTCGCGTTGGGACTTCCGAAGCAGTGGTTTTTGCTTTCCAACATACTCGGAACAGTGGTCACACTGCTTCTGTTGCTAATCATGCAGCACTCCCAAAACCGCGATATGGCCGCGCTTCAGGCAAAAGTCGACGAGCTTATACGATCGAGCGATGCTGGCGACCATATGATTGGAATAGAGCGTCTCGAAGCGGAAGAACTTTCACGTCTTGCAGATGAACGTCAGAGGGGTGCCTGACGAATTTGATCGATCTTGCCATCAGCTGCTTCCTCGACGCATGCGGCCTTCTCCGCCAGTTTCTGGCTCATTTCACGAAGCTGTTGCTCGTCAAGCTTTTCGATGCCAACGAATTTGTTCTGCGCCTGCGACGTGAGGATAAGTTCGTCGAGCTTCGCTTGCAGCGCCTTGCCGTCACGGTTTTGGGAATTTTGCAGCACGAAGACCATGAGAAAGGTGATTATGGTGGTGCCAGTGTTGATGACGAGTTGCCACGTTTCGCTAAAATCGAAGAGTGGACCTGTAATCGCCCAAATCCCAACCAGCGCTACCGCTAGAACGAAGGTCGCGGGCCGCCCTGACCAGTCGGCCACCGCTGTGGCAAATTGGGTGAAGAAATTTGAACCATTGGTGCCGTTCATGCGGGCCTCGCTTTCAACCACGATAACGCATCGTAGAACCGCGAGTTCCGAGTTGGTCACCCGATAAGACTTCAGTCTGATGTCAGCGGATCGTCGCCTGCGTAAGAGCAATCTTAGCTATCGTCGTTCTCTATCGCGTTGCTCGCACGACTGGAAAGCCTGACCGGTTAGAACAGACCCGACTGCACCAAGCGATGTTGTCTTCCACTGCGATAAGAAGCACCGGGGAAATAACAGTCATCAGAAGCGCCCTTGCGACGCGGAGAGGATAACCGTGCCCGGCCACACCTTGCAAACGCTCGTAAGTTAAGTATTCTATGGCCAGTGACACAACCCAGAGGAGGCGTGCAATGACAGGATTCATTATTTCACACGCCGCCGTGTTGTAGATTTCACCTATCTCTGACAGCAGCAAGGCTGTCTCACTTTCAAGCTGATATCTTAAGCGGGCTGGCGGTTCGCGCGGAGTGTGTCGGACAGACCGCTCCGCTCATCATCTCCCACGCTTGAAAAAGGCTGAAATGTCGCGATCCATCATGAAAACAATTAGAGCGACGGACGTCGATGAGACGTCTCTTGAGGTGGCACCACCACGTTTAAAGGCGGCTGGCCCTATGGCTTGGATCTTTGAGCTGATCGCTGCCCCAATCGGTATAAAGCGACGCGTCGACAAGACGACAATGCTATCTGACTGGCTCAGGAAGGACATCGGAGCCTCGTAGTCCTGATGTCGAGCGGCCTCGGGGAGAACCTGAGGTCGCGCTTCCGAGCTACCAAACACCGAACTTGGTGCTGACTCTGTGCCTCACCCCCAATTTTTCCTAATGAATGGCGCACGACGTGGGCGCGTTCACCCGGGTGGACCAAATGCCGATATAAGTCCCTATGAGCAGCGTCGCGATCTCATCGGTGGATCGGTAGCCTTCGTTGAAAAGGTCAACGGCCGCATTGCACAGTGTTTCAGATGCCGTTTCATCGTACTCGGCGTTATAATATTCAAACCACCGGCTGACAGCCTTAGACAGAGCCCGGTATTGTGCATAACGAGGGTCGGCCTTCATTTCAGACACTCCGATAGTAGACTATTCTGTCAGGGCCATTTTGTACGTTCTCTCGCTCGACTCGACCGTCGGCAGAACATAGGCAGCGGCGATTGCAAGCAAGCCGACCGCGATTGAAATGGATAGCAGGACCGCTTTCATGGGGACCTCCAACTCCTGTGGGTCCGTCAGAACGTCCAACTCGGAAAGAGGTTCCCTTGCGGTAGCAACGTTGAAATTATGCATTTTTTCGTATTTCGTAGTGTCCTGGAGCGACCCACCAGCTTCTGTCGGAACCCCTTCCCCGTCAGGTTAAGCTCCTCAAATCACACGGAGGAACCTGATGAATGCTCATCGTGCCCAATGGAAGGGGGGCGACTACATTATGATCGACCCCGAGGAAGTCGCTGCTGTCGTCCCCTGGACTGGCCATCTGCCTGGTGTCACCGATGCGGTAGACCACAGCGTTTCCATCGGAATCAATATCTGAAGGTGATTCAGTAAGTCATTGAAAAATGATTCGTTTCGAGTCGGAACGAATCACCCTGACACGTCTTTGAGTCGCGACCCATTGATTCGGAGTTGGCGTCATGGCGACAGGACATCGTGCCCAGTGGAAGGGTTTCCTCAAGTTCGGCGAAGTGAGTTGCGGTGTCGCTCTGTACACTGCCGCTAGCACATCGGAACGCATAACCTTCAATACAATCAACAAAGCATCCGGCAACCGCGTCAACCGCGTATTCATCGACAGTGAGACCCAGGATCCGGTGCCGAAGGAGAAGCAGACCAAGGGTTTCGAGATCGACAACGGCCAGTACATTATCATCGATCCCGAGGAGGTCGCGGCGACGATCCCCGAGAGCAACAAGACGCTCGATATAGAGGCGTTCATCCCCTGCTCCGAGGTCGATGATGTCTATTTCGACAAGCCATACTACCTCACGCCCGACAAGATGGGTGGAGACGCGTTCGTTGCTCTCCGGGACGGGATGAAGAGGTCGAACGTCGCCGCTATCGCCCGTGCGGTGCTCTTCCGCCGGGTTCGAATCGTACTGATCCGTCCGCACGGCAAGGGCCTGATAGCGACGACCATGAACTACGACTACGAAGTTCGCTCATCGAAGAGGGCCTTCGAGGAAATCCCAAAGTTGGAGATCCAGGGCGAGATGCTCGACCTCGCGAAGCACATCATCGGCACCAAGAAGGGCGAGTTCAATCCGGCGACGTTCGATGACCGCTACGAGGCTGCGCTGGCCGACTTGGTGAAAGCGAAGATCGAAGGAAAGTCACTTCCGAAGCCGAAGAAGGTCGAGGTCTCTAAACCCAACGATCTGCTGGCAGCCCTCAGAGAAAGTGCCGGACTGCTCAAGGCTGGCGCCACCGAAGACAGCAAGCCGAAACCCACTGCCGCCAACGCCAACCAGGGCGCGCGTCGGGAACGCGCCATCCGCGGCGCAACATCGAAGGCATCCTCATCCGGAACAACTCCGCGCCGCAAGGCGAGCTAGGGAGATCAAGTCATGGCACCTCGCTACTACTGGAAGGGCTATCTGAAGCTATCGCTGGTCACCTGCCCCGTGGCCATGACCCCGGCGACGAGCGAAAGCGAGAAGGTTCGCTTCCACACGCTGAACAAGGACACCGGGAACCGAGTCGTCTCTCAATATATCGACTCCGTGACTGGCAAGCCGGTCACGGACAAGAACGAGGCGAAGGGCTACGCGCGTGGCGAAGACGACTACGTTATCCTGACGGACGAGGATCTGGACCGGGTGGCACTCGACACCGTGAAAACCATCGACATCGAGAAGTTCGTTCCTGCTGACAGTATCGAATGGGTTTACCTAGAGAAGCCACACTACCTGATGCCGGACGACGCAGTCGGCAACGAGGCCTTTGCCGTTATTAGGGACGCGATGAAGTCCGACAAGGTCGTCGGCGTGTCGAAGCTGGTGATGGGTCGCCGCGAACGTGCCGTCATCCTCGAACCTCGGGACGAAGGCATCGTGTTGTGGTCTCTCCGGTTCGGTGACGAGGTTCGGCCTGAGGATTCATACTTCGAGGACATCGAGGACGAAGTTGATCCCGATCTCGTCCCGCTGGTGCAGAAGCTCATCAAGCAGAAGTCGTCTCACTGGTCGCCGAACATGGTTAGTGACCCAATTCAGACAAGCCTTCTGAAGTTGATCGATGAGAAAAAGAAGGCGCTGAAGCCCAAGAAGGCGGCGAAGGGCAAGGCTGCGGAAGCGCCTCCGAAGAATAACGTTGTCAACATCATGGACGCTCTTCGAAAGAGCCTCGAAGCAGACCTCAAGGACAGAAAGGCGGGGTGATTCATGCATCTTCTGGAAACCAAGGTTGCTCATGAGACGACTGGGTGGCGCGTCGACTTTGTCGGCGATGCTGGGGAAGTGGTGTCTATCAAGGTCGCGGACGGTCACGCTGCGAGCGAGAACGAGGCTATCGATCGTGCGAAGGAGGTAATGGTTCAGTTGACGGCATATGGCACGCGTGGAGGCGGCCGCAGCATCAACCCCTACGATGCCGCCAGCAATGGCAACTTCGACGAGGACGAGCCGCTGCTGGATACCCATCATTGATCTGCTGGCTCCTTTCGCCAAAGTGAGCGGGCGGTTGGACCACGACCGTTCCGCTCACTTCTGGCCTGCCGTGGAGAAAACCAGCAGCATATTGTTGGTAGGCATCTCGATCGTCTCGCAAAGCTCAAGTCCAGCGGCCTCACCCACTTGTTCAAGATCAGCGATATCACGCACACCCCAGGATGGGTTTTGATCCTTTAGAGCCTCGTCGAAAGCAGCGTTCGAGGGGGCGTTGTGTGCGCCGTCGCGCATGAATGGGCCGTAGAGAACAAGAAGCCCACCAGCGCGAAGCAAACGGCCAGCTCCTGCGAACAATCCTAAGCTCGCCGCCCATGGCGCGATATGGATCATATTGATCGACACGATGGCGTCAAAATGCCCCGTTTGTTCGACGACCCATTGTCCTGAGCACACATCAATATCCCGCGGCGCCAGCACATTCTTCAGCCCTGCGAATTTGATCCAGCTGGACGTGCTGGTGCGGGCGTCGGCATCCGGATCGCTCGGCTGCCAGGTGAGGTTGGGCATTGCTCCCGCAAAACACACGGCGTGCTCGC